>OGWQ01000100.1_pt1 | contig 66914 bp, 53 predicted proteins | sample 1576091 | NCBI WGS metagenome assembly OGWQ01 (sample SAMEA3541584, study PRJEB24748) | human gut metagenome | biome: human gut; feature: human-associated habitat; material: faeces | place: China | collected 2012
AAAATATTTCAGAGATGAATTTCAAAAGGACGTTAAAACACTTTGGCTTCCCGATGTTTTCGGTTACACAGCAGCTTTACCTCAGATAATCAAAAAATGCGGTATGGATACATTTATGACAATTAAGCTTAGCTGGAATAACATAAACGATTTTCCGCATCACACATTTATTTGGAACGGACTTGATGATAGCAAGGTGCTTGTACATATGCCTCCCGAGGGCGATTACAATTCCAACGCCACACCATATGCTTTTGAAAAAACATATCGGCAGTATAAGGAGAAGGACGTAAGCGATATTGCACTGATGTCCTTCGGTATCGGTGACGGAGGAGGAGGACCCGGCGAATATCATATCAATATGGCAAAAAGGTGCGAAAATTTACGCTATATTCCGAATGTTAAGATGTCCTCATCCGAAAGCTTTTTTGATGAACTCAAAAAAGATGTATCAAATTATCCCGAATATAAAGGCGAGCTTTATTTAGAAAAGCACCAAGGCACATATACCACACAGGGCAAGGTCAAAAAGAACAACAGAGAATGCGAGCGTCTGCTTCATTTTGCCGAGTGGATTTGTACCATGGCATATATGCAAGGTAAAGCCTATCCGCATATAGAATTAGAGGAAATTTGGAAAGAGGTTTTGCTCTATCAGTTTCACGATATTCTTCCCGGCTCATCCATCCACAGGGTTTATGAGGAATGTAACGCAAGATATGAAATCTTAAAGGCAAAACTGAACTGTATTATTTATGAAACCGTTTCTTATTTAAGAAATGACGAAAATTCATATTTTGCGATAAATCCGGTTGATTTTGAGCGTTCGGGCTACACAAAACATAATGGTGAGTGGTATAAGTATTCACTTGCTCCATATTCCGCATGCAAATTGGAAAAAGCAGATTTGCCTGTCTCATTGCATTTTTCAAAGAATGTTATTGAAAATGAACACCTGAAAGTTGTATTTAATAACAAGGGGCAGATAGAAAAAATACTTGATAAGCACAATGATTATAACTGTGTTTCATCAAGCTTTAATGCAGTTAGAATTTATAAGGACAGATTTGTTCATCCATACAATGCTTGGGATATAGATATAAAATATACAAAGCATAAACCAAGTGATATGCAGCTTAAAAACAGCCGTGAATATATCGATGGAAACAGCGTTGTAAGGGAAAATGAATTTTCATACAACAAGTCCTCATTAAAGCAAAGAATTATTTTGACGGAAAACAGTCCGTACATAGAGGTTGAAAATGAGGTCAGCTGGCACGAAACACATAAAATGCTTCGTATTGACGCTTATCCGAAAAATTTCAGCGACAAGGTTTTGTGCGACATTCAGTTTGGTAACATTGAACGCAGTACAAAAACCGACAACAAAATTGACTATGCACAGTTTGAAATTCCTGCTCATAAATGGGTCGATGTTTACGATGGCAAATACGGCGTTGCAATACTTAACGACTGCAAATACGGGCACAGAGTAAAAGACGGTTTAATCAGTCTTAACTGTTTGAGAAGTCCTGTTTATCCCGACAAAACTGCTGACAGAGGCGAGCACTCCTTTACCTATGCAATTTATCCTCATAGGGAAAAGCCTATGGAAAGCGAGCTTGTAAAAATCGGCTACGAGCTTAATAATCCATTAAGAATTTACAAGGGAAGTATGGATATTAAGCCTATATTTAACTGTGACAATTCAAACATAATTATTGAAACTGTTTTTGTAAATAACAAAGGAAATATTGCAGTAAGAATGTATGAAACAGCCGGAATTAAAACGGTTGCAAGGGTCAAAGCAAATATTAAATTTAACAGCGTTAAACAAACGGATATGCTTTTTGAAAATGCTGTTGATGTTGATTTAGATGCTATGACATTCAAGCCGTTTGAAATCAAAACGTTGGAGGTAATGATTTGATGAAAAAATTTACGATTACTGTAATAAGCCTGTTTATGGTACTGCTGATTTCGCTTTCGGCAGTCGGCGAGGCTATGGGCACAAGCTCAAAATATGCGTCCAATCAGGACTACATACAAAGCGAAAATCTTGCACTCAAGGATAAAAGCAGTAAGATGACGGACGGCAAAGACAGCTCCGTTTACCGCTTTAAAACAAGAAACGGCGGCGAGGCGGTGATTGACCTTGGTGAAAGCTGTGACTTCAACTGCGTTATTTTAAAAGAAAAAGGACTTAATGTGCAGAAATTCTCTATATCGGTATCGGACGATAACGAAAGCTTTACGCAAATTTATGCTAACGATAAAATTGAATTCCACCGCCTTTGCACCTTTGATACGGTCAAGGCTCGTTATGTAAAGCTGACGGTGGAGGAAAGTGACAACCTGCCAAAAATCCGTGAAATGGAAATATATAATGCTGCGCCTGAAAAGAAAAGTAATTTTCGTGTAGCAACATATGGTGCCTTAGGTGATCCCAGATATGGTGTAGTAGAAAACACCATATATGGCATAATTGATAATGATGCATTATCTGACGAAGAAAAAAATGTAAAAATTAAAGAACTTATAGATTCCGGTTATTATGATACCATAACAGATTACATTCAGATAGGCAGTGTAATATGGGATGAAGATGGTTCAGTAAAAATGAGGTATAGTGATGATATTGAAAATAAATACTACGCCGTAATGATGAAAAATCTCCACGAGGTACTCGACGAAAAGAGCGTAAATCTTGTGATTACCATTCTCAACCCCTCAGGCGAAAACGGCAATCAGAGAGTTATGAAATCAATCACGGAAAACAGGGATACCCTGATTACCAATATGATTGCTTTTTGCAATAAATATGAATTTGATGGCATTGACCTTGACTGGGAATTCCCATTGTCGCAGGACGAATTTGACGCATACAACAGCTTTTTGCAGGAACTGAAAGCAAGAATGAAAGATGAAATGTGGAACAAAGAGGAATCAACGCTCTCTTTAGCCCTTGGCACATGGGCATTAAAATACACGCCGGAAACAATCGAATGTATTGATTATGTTAATGTTATGGGCTATGACATTCTCGATCAGGACGGACAGCATTCCTCCTTCTTCAGCAGCTGTGTTCAGGCGGCAGACTATATTGAAAGTCAGGGCTTTTCAAAGCAGCAGATAAACATCGGCTTCCCGTTCTACGGAACATGGGAGGGCGGCAGAATGGAGCAATATGCGTATAACGCAATTACCGAAGAAATATCTCCATTCAATAATTTCTACACAATGAAAAAATATGACACGCAGGAAGACAGATACACATATTTTAATTCGCAGGCAATTATCCGTGACAAAACAGCCTATGCATATTTAAAAGGCTACGGCGGCGTTATGATATTCAGCCAGTACTGCGATTTGCCGTCAGGCGATGAACGCTCGCTGACAAAGGCCATATCCGATTATTTACAGGAGGTTAAAAAATGAAAAAGCTTACGAAATTTTTAACATCTGCAAGCATAGGCATTTCTCTGTCCTCGGTCATTTTTCTGATTAAGGATTATGTGTATGATTCTGCAATGAAGGAACACGAAATATTTACAATTATGATTGCAATATTCGCGCCGCTTTTTGCTGTCGGCACTTTGCTTTCTGTTTTACTTTCTAAAAAAATTAATAATCAAAAGCTTCTTACCTTCGGACTTCTGTTTTCAGGTATTTTTATAATACTGCTTACATACTTGAATATCTATCATCTGCAAATGCTTATGCCTTTGATGAAAACCAATTCTATAACCTTGGCTGTTATGTGGATAGCAAGAATTATGGGCGGTTTAACGGGGCTTTTTATCGGTATCTCATTCGGTGCAGCTGTGAAAAACAGTGTGCTTCATTATATATTGCTCGTGCTTTTCGCCGCTGGAATTTTTGCTTTGGGCAGATTTATGCCCGCACTTATCAGCTATGAGCCCATACTGTATACCGCAGGCGGCTTGTCGCTTGCTTGTGCTTTGTTAAATTCATATATAGAAACGGAGAAAACGAAAAATGAGTAAAACAATTAACGGTCTGATTATAGGTATAAGTGTATTTTTAGTTATCGTTTTAATCATCGTATCAATATTGATGTTTCCTTTGAAAGGAAAAACATACGATTACGACTATTGGTACAGAGACAAACCTTATGATATAAATGATACGATTGTTCTTGAAAAGGAAGAAAATAAGGATTTCAAAATACTTGTTATTACCGACTTGCAATTTAACGATGCTTTAGATTTGTGCGGAAAAGCCGATAATGTATATGAAACGGTTGATACGCTTGTTACAAAGCAAAAGCCCGATTTAATAGTTATCACAGGAGATTTAGTTTGGGCAAAATTCACTAAATTTTCTGTGATTAAGGCAATTAATAAAATAGACAGTTACGGTATTCCGTGGGCACCGATTAACGGCAACCACGACGGTGAGGGAAATGTTGATTTAGCATGGATAGCAAATAAATACGAAGAAGCTGAAAATTGTTTGTTTAAGCAGGGTCCCGATAATATCGGTGGAATCGGAAATTACATAATAAATATCAGAGAAAATGATAAAATCGTGCAGAGTCTTATTATGATGGATACGCATGCAAGCCGTTACTACGATAAGGACGATGAGGACAGACATTATGACTTTATCTACGACAGCCAGATTGAATGGTATAAATGGGCGATAAACGGAATTAATGAATATAACAAAACAAAAACAGACTCTATGTTATTTATACATATCCCACTTCCCGAATTCAAAACCGCTTATGATTTATGGCAGCAAGAAGGTGGTGCAGAAGGTGAAAACTTCGGTGTTAAGGGTGAAGAAGAATGCCCGTCATATATAAATACAGGTATGTTCAATGTGATTAAGGAGCTTGACAGCACAAAATATGTATTTGCAGCTCATGACCATTTGAATAATTACAGCGTGATGTATGATGGAGTAAGACTGACTTATGCAATGAAAACAGGCGACAGATGTTCTCAGACACCCGGTCAAAACGGCGGTACGCTTATAACGATGGGTGATGAAATAACAGTGGATCATATATATGTTGAAAACTAAGAGTTCAAAAAACATCAACATAATTAATTACAGACTATTTTGAAAGGTTTAAAATGAAAAAGAATTATATAATTATATCTATATCAGTTATTTTGCTTATTGCAATTGTTCTGGGTATTCTGGTTTACAATGCCGTTACTGTACCTGAAAATAAAAAGTATGTTGTTGAAACTGTAAAAGCAAAATCAGAGGATGTTGTTAAAGTTGGAATTATCTCCGATATCCAACTGCCCCAGGAAGAAAAACATCTTTATGGTTGGGATTACAGTACTGTTATGAACGGTGCTGAGCACTTAATAAAAGCACTCAAATATTTTAAAAGTCAAGATGTGGATTTGCTAATCCTTAATGGAGATATCGTTAATTCAACAGGTGATTATGCAGGCTACAGTGCGTACAATAAAGTTTTAGATTATGTATATGGTGAAGAAAGGACAAATGCGCCGCACATAATCTATCCTATGGGAAATCATGAATTTTACGGTGGAAATCAGGAGCACGAATTTTATAAGGCTACAGGGCTACCGTTGAATACAAGAACCGTTATTAATGGATATAGCTTTATTTCCATATCCAATTCAAAGCTTCAAAATGGCGATGAGGAACTTGCAGAGAGCAATGGCACTCTTGCTGATGGAACTTATAATCAAGACAGAATATCTTTTTTGAAGGAACAGCTTAGTGTAGCGTCAAAAGACGCACCGGAGAAACCTATATTTGTATTTCTTCATATGCCGATTAGCGATATAGTAAACGGTGGTCAATGGGCAACGCCACAATATGAGGAAATATATGGTATTCTTAAGGAATATCCGCAAGCTGTTGTTTTCACCTCTCATTCTCATTATTGTATGAGTGATGAAAGGAGTATAATGCAGAAGGATTTTACCATTGTTAATACCGGAACGGCAAGTTATTTTGATTTTGATTGGTTTAGTAATGAAGATGAAAATACAGAAAACGATATTCCCTCCCACATATCTCAAGAAGCGTTTGCTTTCGGAAAAGACGATTCCCTCCGAAATAAGGATTATATGGTGAATCCACAGCTTCTTGGCATTGAGGAAAGTGGTGATGTTCCTTACAGAAGTAATGTTAATAATGGTTATCTGATGCGTATTGATACAACTAAAAATTCTTTCAGCTTAAAAAAGATAAATCTCAATACAGGTTTAGAGTTTGGGGAAGAATTTACGATGGATTCTTTTGATAAAAGTACGTTTACAAGAACCAAAAAGATACTTGAAACTGGAGCATCACCTACATTCTGTACTGACAAAGCTATTGCCGAAGTGAAGCCGTATGGTGTTGAAGTGACTTTTGCGTGTGCCCAGCAAAATATGCCTATAAAATATTATATCTATGAGCTTACAAAGGAAAACGGTGAAAAGACATATGTTCGCTTCTTTGGAAAGAATTATATTTTAGGTGATGATGTAGCATATACTGAGCATAACAGGCTTGTTGGTTTGGAAAAAGGAAAATACTCTATGAAAATTTATGCTGTAAATTCCTTCAATAAAATCAGCACAGATTTTTTAATATCAGAGTTTGAAATCTTATGAATCTTGCTGCTCTGAATGTCATATTAAAACATCAAATAACCAAAGGAATTTAATGCTTCAATCGTTATAAGTATAATGGCATTGAGCGTATACATCAGGATTATTCCTGTGAGAAGTACGAGGACTTTGCGGTCGGTCCGTCCGGTTCATCACTTAAAAACAGCATCATTATTTCAAAGGAACAATATCGGTGAAATTGCAAAGGCAGTCAACAAATATTCTGTTGTTGAAAACAATCAGACATTCACATTGAACAGTGTAAAAAGCTCCTTTGTTGATTACGAATACGGCGATTACAGAATCAGGCAGACAGTAAAATTTCAAAAAAATGCCCCGGTTTCAAGGAATTTCCTTTTGATGAAATCGGCAGAAAATAAACGGAGGAAAAAATGTATTTCAATAATATCGAAAAAATCAAATTTGAGGGCGTAAATTCAAAAAATCCCCTTGCTTTCAAGTACTACGATGCAGATAGAATTATAGCAGGTAAAAAAATGAGCGAGCATTTAAAGTTTGCTATGAGCTACTGGCACACAATGTGTGCCGACGGAACAGATATGTTCGGCAGAGGAACAATCAACAAATCCTTCGGCGGAAAAACGGCTATAGAGATTTATGAGCACAAGGTATACGCCGCATTTGAGCTTATGGAAAAGTTGGGTATGCAATACTTTTGTTTTCACGATCGTGATATTGCTCCCGAGGGTGCAACCTTAAAAGAAACAAACGAGAATCTTGACAGAATTATTCCGATTATCAAGTCAGAAATGAAAAGAACAGGCATAAAGCTTCTTTGGGGAACGGCAAACTGCTTTAATAATCCCAGATATATGTGTGGTGCAGGAACATCACCAAACGCTGATGTTTTTGCTTATGCGGCTGCACAGATAAAAAAAGCCCTTGAAATCACCGTAGAACTTGACGGTCAGGGCTATGTGTTCTGGGGCGGCAGAGAGGGCTATGATACGCTTCTGAATACTGATATGACAAAAGAGCAGGACAATATGGCTTATCTTATGCGAATGGCTGTGGATTACGGCAGGAACATCGGATTTACGGGTGATTTTTATATAGAACCGAAGCCCAAGGAGCCTACAAAGCATCAGTATGATTTTGATGTGTCAACCGTTCTTGCTTTTTTGAGAAAGTATAACTTGGATAAAGATTTCAAAATGAACATAGAGGCTAACCACGCCACACTTGCAGGACACACTTTCCAACACGAACTGAGAATTGCAAGAGATAACGGCGTTTTCGGTTCAATTGATGCCAATCAAGGTGATATGCTCCTTGGCTGGGATACTGACCAATTCCCTACCGATTTGTATAACGCTACCATGTGTATGTACGAAGTGCTTAAGCAGGGCGGCTTTACAAACGGAGGACTTAATTTTGATGCAAAAGCTCGCAGAGCAAGCAATACCGTAGAAGATATTTTTATTTCCTATATTGCAGGTATGGACACCTTTGCTTATGGCTTAATTGTGGCTGATTTAATGATTAAAGACGGTGTTCTTGATAAATTTGTTGATGACAGATATGCTTCATACAAAGCTGGTATCGGCAAAAAAATTGCAAATCACACCACATCGTTTGAAGAACTTGAAAAATACACCCTTGAAAATGGTGAACCTACTGTTCAAAGCGGTAAGCAGGAATATCTTGAAACGCTTATTAATCAATATATTATTTTGGCTGGTAAAGAAATATGAACTATTTTATAGGTGTAGATGTAGGCACATCGGCAACCAAATCGGTTTTATTTGATGAAAATGGTAGTGTTATAGCAAGTGACAGTCAAAGCTATGAATTAAAACAACCATATAACGGATGGGCACAGCAAAATCCTATAGATTGGAAAAATGCTGCAATTAAAACAATCAAAGAAATATCAAGTAAAGTTGACGCTGAGTCAATTAGAGCAGTTGGTGTATCCGGTCAAATGCACGGTTTAGTGGTTTTAGATCAAATCGGTGATGTGTTGTATGACAGCATAATCTGGTGCGACCAAAGAACGCAAAAAGAAGTTGACAAAGTTATCAGCGATTTAGGAAAGCAAAAATATATTGATTTGACTTTAAATGCTCCAAATACTTCATTTACGCTTTTCAAGCTTTTATGGTTGAGAGAGAATGAACCGGATATTTTTTCAAAAGTTAGAAAAGTACTTCTTCCAAAAGACTATGTAAATTTTGTGCTAACAGGAAAATATGCAACTGATGTTTCTGACGCAAGTGGTACAGGCTATTTTGATGTAAAAAACAGAAAATGGTCCGGTGAAATACTTAAAACATTTGATATAGATAAAGAGTTTTTGCCGAATGTTTACGAAAGTTCACAGGTTATAGGGAACATAACTGAGAATATAGCAAGACAAACAGGCTTGTCTGCAAATACGGTTGTTGTTGCAGGAGCAGGAGACCAAGCCGCTGCTGCAGTGGGAAACGGTGTTATTAAACCAGGTTGCACAAGTATTTCCCTCGGTACAAGTGGTGTTGTATTTACTGCTCTTGAAAAACCTAATCATGACAAGCAGGGCAGAACACACACATTTTGTCATGCAAAACCGAACATGTGGCACATAATGAGTGTTACGCAGGGCTGTGGTCTGTCTGTTGATTGGTTTAAACAAACATTTGCAAAGGATTTAACCTATGAACAGCTTGATAAAAATGCCGTTGATGTTTCTGCTGACGGAATTATATATTTGCCATATTTAATGGGTGAACGGACACCGCATCTTGATTCAAATTGTCGTGCTTCGTTTACCGGAGTCTGTGTAAATCATAATGTTTACAATTTTTACAGAGCTGTTTTGGAAGGTGTTTGCTTTAGCTTTAAAGACTGCATAAATGTGTTTGGTGACAACAATATAAGCACTGAAATCATCAAAGTTTGCGGTGGAGGAGCAAAAAGTAAATTGTGGCTTAAAATACTTTCAGATGTTTTGCAAAAAAATATTTATACTTCAGATGATGTGGAAAGCGGAGCTTTAGGAGTTGCCATTCTTGCAGCAGTTGGATATGGATTTTACAGTGACATATCTCAAGCCTATGAAAAAATGAGTGATTCTATTTTAACTAAGGTGAAATTCTCCGAGGACAATGTCGAGTATTATGATACAACATACGAGATATACAAAAAACTATACAAAGCTATTGAATGTGCAAGAAAGATGTGAAAAAGTTGAGCCTTTGCTTTTTATTCATATTCCGCTTAATGAATATGTTGATGCCTATAAGTAATATGAGAAAAGCTGTTTTATCCAAGTATAGGTTTTGGCGAGAAAAATGAGGAGTGTTGTCCGGGACATATTAATTCCGGAATGTTTGATGTTTTTAAAAAACGGATAGTACAAAATATGTATTTGCAGCACATGCCCATTTAAATAATTTTTCTGTAGATTATAAAGGAATACAATTTACTTATACAATGAAAACCGATGACAGATGTGTATCTAGCCAAATCAAATGGTGGAACAGTTCTCGCCGTAATAAACTGTTAAATAAGGAATGTAGTAATTACCTTGCAATTCATACAAAAGTCCGTTACTTTCATCAAAAATATACTTTTCCATTGTGTAATTCTCCAAAATAATAAATTATATCTACAATTCATCATTCCAACCGATTACAAATGCCAAAAGGAGAGACTTCCTTATGAACCCTCTCCTTTTCGATGTGCTTGTTTTGTTATTCAAACTTAATCAGTAATGCAGTTTTTGCCTTTATCAGAAGTTCGATTTTATTATTTAGTATATTAATCTCTTTTATAATTTTGTTTCCGTTTTCGGTTATCTGATATATTTTTGCCTTTGTAACATTTTCAAAAACGTCCCACACTCGGCGGTCCCCTTTTTCGCTGTATGCAATATACTGTTTTTCTTTATGTACCAAAGGCAAAAACAGCGTGTCACCATCTTTAATTGTTCTATTGTTTTGTGTGATTTTTCTGCCTTTTGAATACGAAATAATATTATCGGCAAACATACAGCTAAGATTATTGCCTCTGCCGTTTATGGATAGTCTTTTATGTGTATTCAAAAAATGGCATGGTATCTGATAAGTTGCAAAACGGTGTATAAATTCTTCAGCCCAGTTTTGATTATCCTTTCTGATTATATCTTCACCATGCATATTACCGTAAAACAGATTGTTATATTTTTTCTCTCTGTATTCGCCGCCGCAGTAGAGCGACGGCGGTGTTTCAATAAGCTCTTTTTGTGTCATACGGTAACACCACCAGCTCAGCGGTATTAAGCCGACAGTATCCATTGGATATTTGCTGAAATGATCCCTCGGCAGTCCGAAAATCGGTTTGTTTGGCAGACTGTCGCTTTCCTTATATGTGAATTCCGATGTAATATCTATGCCTTTGCCATATACATATTTTATCATTTCATATCTGGCATTCTGCATTTCTTCAATGCTGACATACGGTGCATAATTTTTATAGCACTGAAAATTATCAACATGGATCGTGCCTGCTTCGGCAATGAAAGGGAAGGTGTCGACAAATCTGTCAAACATCTTTTTGAACAGTCCGGATTCCCAATATGCCTTGTGGCAGGTTTTGTAGCATTTTCTGCCGTTATAATTTTCTATTGCGTGGGGCTTGCCGTTTTTCTTTCTGATTAATGCATTTGTCTTAACAAACTCATTAAAAGACGGCGCATTGTCATAAGCATCATTAAAATTGATGTGAACACTGATAACGGAATGATATTTTTTTGATTCCTCACAAAACCACTTGAAACTGTCGTAAGCTGTTTTATCCCGCGGTCTTTTCAGTGCCTTGTTTACCTCGAAAAAATCAGGATATTTATCATCGTGTCCGAGGTACTGCCAGCCGACAAGATAATATATTTTTGTGATTCCCTGTGTAATATTATCTATCTTTTTTATGTATTCAAGTGCATCTTCAAATGTGAGAAGGATGTGGCTTTTATTTGGTATTTTCTTTTCAGGATAAGCCATTCCAAGCTTCATTGCCATACATTTTGAATAATCATAGTTAAAATTCAGTATTTCTCTCATAAGATAACCTCTTTCACTACTTATTATATTAACAGCATAACATATTTGTTTACAGGTTCCTTTAGAAAAACTGCTTTATACTTTAGAAATTCAATCATAAAAAATGAGGGATTTTCTAAAGTATTTGATTGCTTTTCTTAATTATTTTTGTATTGGTTTATATATAATAAACTTATTCCGAATGCATTTGATTACAATCAGGATTATGATTTCAGTACCATTAACGAAAGTAAATGGCAAAATGTTATTGTTCCGTCATCACTGGTTATGCAGGGATTTGATATAGAGAATAATACATAGTATTATTATAAATAATCCACTTTGTGGGGGCAATTATTTGGACAAAAGATTTATTCTTAATAAGCAAAACAGTCTTGAATTTTCTGCAACTTTTGAAAATCAGAAATAGTTTTAAAGGAGAAAATGATATGTCTAAAAAAGCAAAAATAATAAGGGAAATAAAAATTGCAGTGTGTGTATTTCTTGCAGTAGCGTTAACGGTTATTGGCATACTGTTTTTTCCTTTAACAGGCGAAAAGCATACGGAAATATGGAGTGCAGATCAGCAGTTTGATATTGCAAAAATTCAGACAGTTGAAAAGGATAGAGAAGACTTTAAAATCCTTATGTTTACGGATACCCAGCTTTGGTCAAGCCTTGGTAAAAACAAGGAGTGCTATGAGCAGATGGATGCGCTTGTAGAAAAAACACAGCCAGATCTGATTACACTTCCGGGTGATATTTTATCTGCCATGTCGAGCCGTTTTTCAATTAATAATTTTATTAAGCATATGGAAAACTATGGTATTCCATGGGCACCTGTTTATGGAAATCACGATAATGAAATTTCGTCAAACACTTTAAATTGGCAGGCAGATAAATATATGGCGGCGGAGCACTGCTTGATGCAGAAAGGTCCGTCAAACCTTTATGGATGCGGAAACTATGTAATCAATATTACTGAAAAGGGCGAGCCTATATACACTTTGTTTATGTTTGATAACGGCAGATATATTGAGTATCTTGATGAAGAAACAAATGAACCTTATACAAAAGAAATCTATATGGGCTATGAGCAGATTGCCTGGTATGAATGGAATGTTAAAGGTATTGAAAAAACAACAGGCAGAACCGTTCCGTCTATGACCTTTTCGCATTTTGCACAGCCTGAATTCCGTGAGGCTGTAGAAAAATACGGCGTTCAGGATGAAAACGGTGTTTACAACATCCCCAAGGAGTATGGTTTCGGTTACTGTCAGTATCTGCCCGGTACTGCACCTGTCAAATCAGGATTTGTTGATAAGTGCAAGGAACTTGGTTCAACAAAATACATTTTTTGTGGTCATGACCATGAAAACAATGCAAGTATAACTTATGACAACATTACATATACCTATGGACTTAAAACCGGCCCATCGCCTGTTCCGTGGAACAATGCAAAGGAAACAGGCGGCACGCTGATTACTATTACAGGTCAGAAAGAAAATCAATCCGTTAATATTGAACATATTGTAATGAATTAGACAACGCAGGATATAGGGCGATTTTTTATAAACTATTTGTTGCCTGAAAGGCTATGGTGATTATTATGTTAGGCAAAAACCAATATATCAAAACGGTCAATGCTAAAGGATTGTTTGATAACACTTATGAAACAAGAATACCGCAGACAGTTGTCAATAAAATAATATTGAACCATTTTGAAAAAGCTGACAAAAAGCCGAAGTGCCTTTTTATCGGCTGGGACGGATGCCGTGCCGATTCAATGAAGTATCTGATAAAAAGTGCAGACGAAAAAATAAGCGGACATAATGAAAGCAATATATACAGTGCTGTTTCAGCCTTGAAAAAAAGCGGTGGTTTATACATAACTTATGTCGGCGGAGATAACGGCTTGCTTCAGCAGACAAGCACAGCGCAAGGATGGAGCTGTGCATTATGCGGCAAATGGCTTAAGCCACAATGGAGAACAGGTGCAAATTGGAGTCTGGACGAAGATTATCCGACAGTGCTGAAAAAACTTGCCTGTGAAGGATATAAAACATCATTTAATGCGCAGTGGCCGGAACATTTCACGAATACATATTTATTGGAAAATCAATATGCGCAAAAAAATAATATATCTGAACACTTTTATAAACTTGACAGTGATAAACATCTTTTTGAGCATATGCTCAAACAAATTGCAAGTGATGTTGATTTGATTTTCGGAATTTTTGAGGGTCCCGATCACAACGGTCATAGCACCGGGTGGGGAGATAAGAATTACAGATACATTTCGGGCATTTGCAGTCTTGACTCCATTTCGTACTATTTAATTGAACAGGTAAAAGCGAGACAGTCATATCAGGATGAGGATTGGCTTATTTTTATTACTTCGGATCACGGCGGTCATTCACACATGCACGGTTCACAGAGAATTGAAGACCGAACAACCTTTCTTGCTTTATCTAAACCTATTCGAAAATTTGACAAATGACACAGTACATTTTGAAAGATTCTAATAAAAGCAAGCTTATTGTTGCAGCTTTATGGTTTGTATATGCTGCATCATACTTTATAAGAACCTGCTATGCGGCATCTATTGCACCCATAGTTGATGAAGGCGTTTTCAGCAAAGGTGAAATCGGTTTAATAGGAACAGCCTTTTTTATCTGCTATGGGATCGGTCAGTTAATCAGCGGTTTGATTGGTGACAGAGTGAATCCGTTTTCTATGATTGTATTCGGTTCACTTGCAGGTGCAGCATCCTGTTTTGCCATGTCGTTGGCAGACAGACTGATTTTTATGATTATCATATGGGCATTAAATGGATTTTTTCAGTCTATGCTGTGGTCACCGATTTTGCGTATATTTTCGGAAACGATCAATAAGAACCTGCGTCATAAAGCTATATTGAATATTTCCTTGTCATTGCCTATAGGTACAATATGTGCATATCTTGTATCAACGGTTATTATTAAGTTTTATGAGTGGAAAATTATTTTCGTATGCGGCGGCATCTGTATTTTCGTTGCTTCTGTCTTTGTAATCATAGCTGTATTTTATGTAAAAGCATATATCACAAAAGTAAAAATACAGAATAGCGATAAAAACGATAAACCAAATTGTGCCAATGACAAAGCCAACTTTTTATCTTTGGCAATGCGCAGCGGTCTTTTTATAATTATTGTTCCTTCATTTCTGCATGGTATGATGCGTGACGGAATAACAAACTGGGTGCCGACTATGATTGCGGAAACCTATGGTGTTTCAGCTTCATTTTCAGTATTTTTGACTGTGATTTTGCCTGTATTGAATACCTTTGGTGCGTATGTAGTTGTGCCGCTTTACAAAAAACTCGGTGAAAATGAAATGAAAGCAGCAGGTGTTACAGGACTTTTTGCACTTGTGCCAACGGTACTGCTTCTCTTTATCGGTAAACTGCCTATATACATAATTATAATTCTGCTGGCGGTTACCACATCTGTAATGTATGCACTTAACTATTTGATAATATCACTTGTGCCGATACGTTTTTCAGGCTGTTCACGAACTTCATCCGTAAGCGGAATATTAAATTCGGCAGCACATATCGGCTGTGCCGTATCATCCTATGGGTTTGGTGCTGTTGCTGAACATTCAGGCTGGAATGCTGTAATTATTATCTGGATTGTATCGGCAATTCTGATATTTATTTCTTCGCTGCTGACTGATAAGAAATGGAGAAAATTTGTATGCAAATAACGATTAAGGCTGAACCAAAGTCTGTTGAACAGGGACGTTTTAACTATTCAAATACAGATAGCTCCTATGGTGTAAACACACAGTGTTTCACAAAAAAACGGCAAGCCGTTTACAATTATTTCAGGTGAAGTACACTTTTCAAGACTGCCGAGGGAACGCCGGAGAGAAACCATACTCGAAATGCGTGCATGCGGAATAAATACAGTTGCAACCTATGTTTTCTGGAACTATCACGAGGAAAATAAGAATAATTTGGATTTTGACGGTCTGAATCTTCAGATGTTCAGCGGTAATACACTAATTGATGATTACTCTAATACAGACAGAAAATTTGTTATGTATCTGCGTGATTATAAAAAGTATATTGAAAAAAACCATCACTTATTATCCGCACTGTACCGAAAATAAAATTCGGTATTTCAAACGTTTATAATGAAATACCGATTCCTTTAAATTCTGATAAGCTTATTTTGAAAAGTGCAAAAGTTATTGAAATGAATACATTGTAAGCAAAAGCTCCTCAGCCGTTAAGCTGAGGAGCTTTTCTATGAAAATATAATTTCATCATTTTTATTTAAGGTTATATTTTTAATATCAGTTATTTTTATGTTGCAATTCAGACGAGATAAATCATTTTCAATTTTGAATGTGCAATCTGCTGTTGCCTTGATTTTTACATAACTTATCTTGTTATCAGTTATTTTACTGCTTATGAGCAATCCGCCGTATGCTCTGAAATTTTCAAATTCAGCATCTGTCCAATTGCTCGGTATGGCGGGGAAAAGCCTGATTTTGCCCCATTCACTGTAAAGAAGCATTTCCTGTATGGCATCTGTGGCTATAAAATTTCCCTCGAGTGTGAACAGTCTGTATTTCATATTAAAGTCCGTTTTATGCTTGAAATCTCCGTTAATATGAAAGCCGTTGTCCGTACAGTTGTAATTGAAGAAATCGTGCAGCATTTTACTTGCTTTATCGCCGTTGCCCTGAATGATGTAAAACTGTGCCATCCAGACAACGGAATAGCCTACCCATTCGCTGATTCCGTGCTTTTCCATATCTTTAATTGTGCTGTCTATTATCTTTCTGTTTTTCTCTTTTGTATATTCAAGAGTTCTGAGTGGGTAGATTGACATACAGTGTGAATGATGCCTATGCGAACAGCTCGGACTTTCATCAGGTGACAGCATCAAAACATTATTTTGATTAACGGCAAGTTGTTCAAATTTTTCAAGATGCTTTTGCCATATTTCCGACTCGTGATTGTTACCGATTTCATTACTCAGCTTTATCATATTGTCAGCAAAACACCGCATTAAAGCCAAATCATAGTTGCTGTTCGGTGTAAGCCAAGCCTTGAGTGTATTATCGTGTATTTCAGGTGAAGTTGACAGCGGTAATTTGTATATTCCGTTTTTTTCTTTTAGAATATTCAATAAGAATTTTCCTGTTTCCTGCATATATGGATAAATTTTATTTAGGTATTCCTTATCTTTTGTAAAGAAATAATACCTTGCCATAATCTGACACAGCCACAGCTGATTTGTCGGAGACAGAGCATACTGACACCAACCACCAAGCGCATGCCCCTTTATATCCATAACAGACGGCAGACAGAGTCCGTCTGCATTATAAAAACGCTTAGCAAATCTTCTGCCTGTATCCGCCATATCAAGCAGATAATCTATAAAGCATTCGCCTTGTTCAAGGTGATTTGCTTTCAAATAACTTGTGTAGGACATTTGCGTATTCAAATCGTGGTGATAGTCACCCTTCCAAGGCGGAAGCGAGCCATTGTCGGCAGTCCATACACCTTGCAATGGCATAGGGTATTTGTGCTTTCTACTGCAACAGGCGAGCAAATAATTGTTGAGATACCATTGCTTTTCAAGTAATTTATCAGGCAGAATTATACTGCTTTTGCACCAATATTCTTCCCACCATTTTTTGTGCTCATTATATGCAGTATCATATCCTGTTTCTATTGCGAATTTTATTGTTGTTTTGCAATTTTCAACAAAACTTTTGTCTTTACCAAATCCAACCGTATATGCAATTAGTGTTTGATTATTGTTTTCATATTTTGCCGTAACAATACCGTAAAAACCATCATTTGTCGGCTGAATAAAGTATTTATAATTTATTTCATCCTTTGTTTCATCGAAAAATTCAGCATCGGGATAGTGTAGATTTTTGAGGGATTGAACAGTTCTTTTTGAGGGAAATTTAAGAGTAAACTTTTTGATTTTTCCGTATTTCGGATTGTCAATCGTTAAGTTGATCCCTGTTTTATTTATTTCAATCAAGCCGTAATTATTTTGTGCGTGAATGAAGGACTTTACCGATATTTCACCAATCGTTAATTCAGCTTGTGCAGTGTTGAAATCCAAATCTGATATGATGTTTTCTTTGACTCCTAAATCTAAAATAATTTTGCCTGCCGGCAGTTTGGTTGGTGTCGGATTGCTGTAGCAATCATCATATTTTTTTTGAATCTGCTTTTGTTTTTTGTTTGCAACAAGATTTTTGATATCATTATATGTAAAATTGTTCTGATTTTCAGGTGATTTGGAGCAGTCCCATATTCCACCTTTGTCAAGGCTGAAACGCAGTTTATCAGAACTGTTCCAGATAAGGCAGCCTAAATCACCGTTACCAAGAGGTAATGCTTCATCCCAATGCATAATTGTTTTATCAAAATGTAATACTTTCGTCTTCATTTTTTATCTCCTCATAATGCATTTTCTTTAATAATAACAAAATAAAAAGCAGAATTCTTACGATTTATAATCATTTTCTTTCGGAATTCTGCTTTGTTGATTTTTAAAATTTCAGTTTTCGGAATTTGCCGGGAGATATGCCTTCATTATCTGTAAAAAAGCAAATGAAATTGGATTCGCTGTTAAAGCCTGTTTCATATGCAATTGATGAAACAGACATTTCTGTTTTTTGCAGCAGATATTTTGCTTTGTTTAGGCGCGTTATCAAAACATAATCATAAGGCGAAAAGCCTGTTTGCTGTTTGAAAACTCTTGAAAAATGTGATGTGCTCATGTGTGATTCATCAGCAAGTCTTTGAACGGTCAGCTTTTCGTTTAGATTTTCGGCAATATAATTTTTGACATCCTGTATGCTGTCCTCGTAATTGCTTTCGCCCTTGCTTTTTATACTTTGTGGATTGAGCAGTTCTGCAAATATTTTGTAAATATCAAGGGATATATTCAGCTCTGACGGAGGATTAACACCGCTGATGCTGTCGTATATACGAAATAAAAGTTTTTTTACATGATTTACATCACGGCATTTTACAAGATTGCCGTCTGTCTTTTCAACTTCCTCAAACAGTTCAAAGCTGTTTGCACCGGATATGTGTATCCAAATGGATTCAAAACTGTCATTTGTATAGTATTCGTGTGGTTTATAGCAGTCAAGAATAACCGTATCGCCTGCTCGTGCGGTAATATGTTTTCCGTCTTTGATATAAGTAAATGTGCCGTCAATGATATGCGTTATCAAAAGACTGTTATAATTATCTCTAATTAGATGATAGCCCTTAATGCAGAAAAAATGCCCTGCACTGATTGGGTAGTAGTATAATTTTTTTGCTGTTTGTGACGGTGATGAAAAATAAACCTCTGATTTTTTCAAAACACCAAGCTCTGTTGATTTCATAGCGGCACTCCCTGCTGGACAAGTATGATAGGATTTCTAAAGTTTTTGGTTGTTTTTCGCAATAATTACTTTGAATTTCATTATATAATCATAGTATAGAAATGTCAACTCATTATATTATACGAGTTATTTACTTTGTTTTATATAATAAAAAAGTAAAGGAAAACAATGATTTTTGTAAAGAACAATGTATTTCGTCTGAATACAGCACAAAGCAGTTACATTTTTCGTGTTACTGAACAAGGAGATTTAGAACATCTGTATTACGGCAGAAAAATTAAATTTCAGGAGAATTACGATGCTTTTTTAAAAAAAATTCGCTCTTGCTTGTCAGCACGCTGTATCCTGAAACAGATGTTACTTACGGAATCGATAAAATGTGTTTTGAATATTCGGCAGCATTTGGCGTTATGGGTTTGCAGTACGATTTGACTCTTTGTGACAGCCAAACACTGTCTAAATTGAAAATGTGTACCGACAGATATAAAGAAATTCGTTCCATTTTGAATGGTACATCTTTCTATCGTTTGTCGGACGGATTTTCAGAGAATTACAACAGCTGGTTTTTGGTTGACAAAAGCAGAAAAACAGCATATTTATATGTTTTTCAAAAGTTGTTTTCTCCTGTGCAGTCGTTACAGAGAATTAAACTAATCGGATTGGAGCCACAGTTGCAATATAGAATTTCTGAGTTTGATTTAATTGCTTCAGGAGAAGTGTTTATGAAAAACTGTGTTCTTTTACCGCAGAATTATCAGGGTAATGAAATAAGCGGTGATATGAGTGCGTTTTTTGATTTAACAGCAAAAATTTATAAAGTGGTGTGTGTATCAAAATGAAAAAATTTCTTACTAAAAAACCGATAAAAGTGATTATCAGTATTATTTTAGTGCTTGTGGTTGTTGTGTGTATTTGTAATGCATATTTTGCATCTGTTGCACTCGAGGAACAAAAAGGTGTTGCCGTCTGTGATAAATGGAGTGCGTCTGATACATATACGGCAGATTATGCACAGCATTTGGAAATCGGAGATAAGGATGCAAAAATTCTTTGCTTAACCGATATTCATATCCGCAATCACGGTACCTTTGCTGCTTGCCTTGGTGTTAATTTCATTCTTGACGGTATGAGTGAAATTCAGCTTAAAAAGCTTATCAAAAATGTAAATCCGGATTTAATTATTGTCGGCGGAGATACAGTTCTTACTGCTTGGAATGACATCTGTACACAGCAGTTTTGCGATTTTATGGAAAAGTTTGAAATTCCGTGGGCACCTGTATTCGGTAATCACGATTATGAAGGCAGAGCAGATAAAGCAAAGCTTACGGAAATTTATGAATCATCTGAGCATTGCCTGTTTAAATCAGGTCCTGAAGGAATGAACGGAATGGGCAATTATATCGTCAATTTAACAAGAAATGATAAGCCTGTATATTCACTCTTTATGATTGATGACGGTCAGTACAGAATCGTTGACGGTCAGATTACGGATGGTGGTGTAAACGAAAATCAAATTGCGTGGTATAAATGGGCAGTTAACGGAATAAAAGAAACAAGCGGTGCTGAAGTTGCGAATATGGCATTTATGCACGTTCCTGTTCCTGAATATGCACAGTTGGAAAACGGATTTGAGATGGGTATTCGCGGTGAGGGAACCTGCACGGCTAAGACAAATGACGGTTTTTTCAATGCGTTTAAGGAAAACGGAGGTACCCATCTGTTTGCAGGTCACGATCACAATAATAACTTTGTAACCGAGCTTGACGGCGTTACATTGGCTTATATGACCAAGAGTTCTTATAACTGTAATTTTACAACGAAGGCGCTCGGCGGCACGGTTTTGACACTTGACAAAGACAATAATATAAATATTGAAATTGAAGATTTTTAACAGCGAAAGGGTTTAAGCAATGCATAAAATCAAAGGGCTTTTTACATCTTTGAAAAATGGCTGGTCAACACCGCCAAAGGGAAGATATTTAACTTTTAAGGAAATGGCTTGCTACGGCTTCAGCGGTCTCGGTGTCAGCTTTATTGTAAATGTTATAACTGCTGTAATTACTGCAACTCAGATACCTTATATTTATGAAATTGATGTCATTCACGGCACAGTCATTTTCAGTATTGTAGGTGTATCTAATCTTCTTATTCAGCCGTTCTTTGGCAAGATGTTACAGAATACTAAAACTAAAATTGGCAGATATAAGCCATATATTATCGGTATTGCTCCTGTTATTTCTCTTTTTGTGGTGCTTGCAACATGGCTGCCACAGGTAAATTCAATGACATTTAGGGTTGTGTATGCTTATTGCACCTGCATTCCTGTACTGGTTCTCTGGAATATTTGGTATAACACATTTTATATGATACCTGCCGCTATGACGCCGGTGTCGCAAGAAAGAACAGATATGTTATCACCTGTGGGGCTTATAATGGGATTTGCACCAACCGTTATGAATTTTATTATCGGTCCTATTCGTGCTCATTTTATGAGTCAGGGCAGAGAGTATATGGCATTCAGACTGATGGGCTTAATTAGTACGGCAATAGGTGTTATTCTTGTTTTTCTTATTTTGAAAACAAAGGAACGCATATATGAAACACCACAGGAATGCGAAAATATAAGTGTTAAGGAAGGCTTGCGTCTGGTTATGCAGAATAAGCCATTGATGATTTATACGCTTGCCATGATTATCGGTAGTCTCAGAGGCGTAGCTGAGATGAACAGTTATTATATAGGACAGTTCAGATACGGTGAAACTACTGAACAGGGCTTATCATTGTTCTCTATGTTAAGTCCTATTGTAGGATTTGCCGCAACGCCTGCAATGCTTTTATTGCCGTTTATGACACGAAAAATGAATAATAAGAGCATTATGATTATGTGGCAAGTAATTAACGCTGTTGCCTATGGCATGCTTTGTATTATCGGCTATGAGAACATCCCTGTCGGTACACCTACTGCTGTTGTAATTACAGTTGTTCGATTTGTTAGCGGCTTTAATGCTGCCGGTACACTTACACCGATTATGCTTTCGGAAATTTATGACTATCAGCAGTGGAAAACAGGCAGACGATTGGAAGGCTTTATTCAGACTTTTGCTGTTTCAATGACAGGTCTTGTAGCACAGTTTGCAATGTTTATACCAACCTTTATTCAGCAGAAAATCGGCTATCAGCCGATGAATTTTAAAAACGGTGCTGAATATCTGCCTGAAAACATTGCAATTATGAATCAATGGTTTAACATTTCTGCCGTTATAACGGTTGTAAGCGGTATTTTGTTTATTGCCGTTATGGCGTTTTATCCACTCAGTAAGAAAAAGTACAATCAGATAATGGAAGAACTTAAGGAAAAGTCGTCGGGTATTGCTGAACAATAAATTATTTGAGGAAGTATGATGAATTGAAAACAAAAGCAACTTATTTTGTAAATGATAAAGAAAAGCCAATCAGATACAGTGAAATCAATTTGATAAATCCTGCAAGAAAACGATTAAGAGATGAGCCTGAAAAAGAAGGTATAGCAGTATTTCCTGTATTCTGCGGTTTCTGCGGAACGGATTTTGAATTGATGAAAATGGGAAGAGAAACTCAGCTTGACAGTAAATTTCCGCAGGGCGAATCAAGGCTTATTAACGGACACGAAGGCGTTGTATGGGTTCCGAGTGAAAATCGTTTTGCAATCGTTCTTATTCGCGGCGGTGACAGTTATGACCCTACCAGATTTACAGAGGATGAAAGCTATTTTGAATACGGTTGTGACGGTGCAGACGGTATATTTTGTGATAAAGGATATTTTAATCCCGATATGCTTTTGCATTTGCCCGTAAAATACGAAAAACTAAAAAAATTACCGCTTTCTCTTGCAAAAAAACTTGTCTTTTCAGATCCTTATGCTTGTGCAATTTTTCAGCACGAGCGTATGTGCGATATCGGCGTGGCACAGAATTTTCGAGTGGAGATGGCAAAATATAATTGTGATGAAGAATTTGCAAAAAAGCTTGCCTATGACAGTACCTTTGACAGGGTAGTAATTTTCGGATTGGGCACAACCGGACTTTTTATCGGCGACCAAATCAGGCGAAATCACAAAACCGCAAAAATTCTGTTTGTTGCAAGAAGCAGTGAAAAGTCTGACAAAGCAGAATTTGTTAAGAATAACCTAAATGCAGAGTATATGTCAACATCAGGTATGAGTAGTGGTAAGATTGCCGAAAGTATAATCAATATGCTCGATGGTACTGCGAGCGTTTTTGTCGGCACAAGCGGTACAAACATTGAACATAAAATTGCATTTGAGTACAGTGTTCTCGGTTGTAACGGTATTTATGACAGTTTTTCTCTCGGTCCTGAAGTTACATACGATACCATGCTGTTCGGTTTTAAAAATCAGGTGATTTTTGCATCAATCAATTTCACACAAAAACATATGGAAGAGGCAATAAATATCTTGTGTGAAAGTAAATTTGATATGCTTGTTGAACTGATAGAGAAAGCTGAATTTACTGCTGACCCTGTGCTTGCTTATGAAAATAAAATTTACAGTAAGGGTGCACCACTTAAAACAGCCGTTATATGGAATAAAGAATATATTGACGAGGGAAAATGATGAAAGCGATTGAAATTACAAAACCATTTGAACTTAAAATAATTGATAAAGAAATACCTATGCCAAAAGAAAACGAGGCACTGCTAAAAATCCTTTACTGCGGTATTTGCGGCGCGGATATTGCATCATTCACAGGCAATCAGCCGTTTACTACATACCCGAGAATACCGGGCCATGAATTTTCGGCACAGATTATTGAAATACCTGAGAATGATAAAGACTTAAAAAAAGGCGATGTTATAACCTGCAATCCGTATTTTAACTGCGGTAAATGTTATTCTTGCGAGAGAGGTATTGTTAATGCCTGCACGGATAACCAAACAATGGGTGTTCAGCGTGACGGCGCTTTTCAGGAATATATTACGATGCCGATTGAACGCATTATTGACGGTAAGGGCTTAACTGCACAGCAACTTGCTTTGATTGAGCCGTTTTCAATCAGCAACCACGCTTTGTCCCGTGCAGAAGTTAAGCAGGGCGACAATTTACTCATTGTGGGTGCAGGACCTATCGGACTTTTTGCACTTCTTAAAGCAAAAGCAATGGGCGCAAAGGTTGCAATAGCTGATATGTTGCAAAGCCGTCTTGCACTTGCCAAGGAGTATGGTGCAGATTTGACAATCAATGTCAAAGAACAGGATTTGCACAGTGAGTGCGGTGTATTCACAAACGGTAACGGATTTGATGTTTGTGTTGAAGCATGCGGTGCACCTGAAACCTTTTTAAATTGTATTGACAGTGCGGCACACGGTGCAAATATCATTCTTATCGGTAACGGCAAGCGTGAAACGACTTTTATTCATTCCGTGATACTCAAAAAGGAACTCAATATTTTCGGATCTCGAAATGCGTTTACAAAGGATTTTGAAGAGTTGATTGACCTTGTAAAAGCAGAAAAGGTTAATCCGCTTAAAATGATAAGCGGTGTTTATGACATACAGGATGCAAAAGATGCTTTTGACGCACTCGTGCATAATGACGGCTCACTTGCTAAACTGCTTATCAAATTTTCAGATGCGGAGTAGGATTATGAACGAAAGAATCATACAATTCGGCACAGGAAATTTCCTGCGAGGCTTTGCGGATTATTTCGTTGTTAAGCTGAATAAAGAAAATCTGTATAACGGCAATATTGTAATTGTATCGCCTACAAATTCTAAAACAATTGATACTTTGAATGCGCAGAATTGCAGATATAATCTATATCTGCGTGGTATTGAAAACGGTAAGGAAATCTGCGAGCGAACAGAAATCAATTCAATCAGCAGGGCAGTCAATCCGTACAAAGATTTTGACACTTATCTTGAACTTGCACAGAATCCCGATTTCAGATTTATCATTACCAATACAACGGAGGCAGGCATTGCCTTTGTCGCTGAAGACAAATATGAGGACAGACCTGCAAAATCTTTTCCTGCAAAATTAACACAATTGCTCTATGCAAGATATAAAGCAGGATTAAACGGTTTTGTGATTTTTGCCTGTGAGCTGATAGATAATAACGGTAAACAGCTAGAGAAATGTGTGCTCGATTATGCAAATCTCTGGAATTTAGGGAAGGATTTCTGCGAATGGATTACCAAAGAAAATGATTTCTGTAACACGCTTGTGGACAGAATTGTAACAGGATATCCAAAGGATGAGGCTGAACAGCTTTGTGCTGAAATCGGCTATGATGATAAACTGCTTGATACGGCAGAGCCATATCATTTATGGGTAATCGAGGGCGATTATGAAAAGGAACTGCCTTTGCAGAAAGCCGGTTTAAATGTGATATGGACAAATGATGTAAAAGCCTATAAAAAAATGAAAGTCCGTATTCTCAACGGTTCGCACACATCACTCGTTTTTCCGTCAATGCTGTGTGGGATAGATACGGTTAAGAAAAGCCTTGAGGATAAGGATTTGAATGCATTTCTGAACACATGCCTTTTTAAATACATACTCCCTACTCTCGGTGAAACGGAGGAAAACAGGCAGTTTGCAAATGCAGTGCTTGAACGCTTTTCAAATCCGTATATAAAGCATATGTGGAAGTCCATTTCTCTTAATTCAATCAGCAAGTTTACGGCAAGAGTTCTGCCGACAATTCACGATTATGTAAAGAAGCATAACACTTTACCGAAGTCCCTTGTTTTTTCACTTGCCTGCCTGATTGAATATTACAAAACAAATGATGTGCAGGATGATAAAACAGCAGTGGAATATATTAAGAATCATTCCGTAAAGGATATTTTATCAAATGCAGAGTTTTGGGATCGCGATTTGTCCGATATGCTTGATTTGGTTGAAGAGAGTATGGATAAAATCCATAGTAACGGAATAAGAGAGGCAATAAAATGGGCTTTGTTGTAATTCACCCCGATGATAATGTAAAAGTAAATCTTGAAAACGGGCATAAGTACGCAATATATGATATCGCCAAAGATGATAAGATTATCAAATACGGCTTTCCTATCGGTATTGCAAAAGAGAATATCAAGGCTGACGAGCATATTCACACACATAACTTGAAAACTGCTCTTTCGGGTGAACAGGAATATACATATACGCCCGAACATATCGAAGCAAAAACAGAAGAACCAATTTTGATTTCAGCCTATCAGCGCAAGAACGGTGATATAGGTATAAGAAATGACATATGGATTATTCCGACTGTCGGCTGTATAAACGGTACTGCAAACGCACTTGCACAAAAAACAGGCGCTTTTGCCTTTACGCATCCTTACGGTTGCAGTCAGCTTGATGAGGATTTGCTTGTTACGCAGAAAATCCTCTGCAATCTGATTAAGCATCCGAATGCAGGCGGTGTGCTTGTACTCGGCTTAGGCTGTGAGAATAACAACATTGCGGAACTGAAAAAGATACTCGGTGAATATGATGCTGAGAGAATAAAATTCCTTAACGCACAGGACTGCGAGGATGAGCTTGCAGAGGGTGTAAAAATCATATCCGAACTTCAAAAGCAGGGTAAAAAGGATAAAAGAACAGCTGTGCCGATTTCAAAGCTGAAAATCGGCTTGAAATGCGGCGGAAGTGACGGCTTGTCAGGCATAACGGCAAATCCGCTTGTCGGCAGAATTACCGACAAAATTACTTCTATGGGCGGTACTTGTGTGTTAACCGAAGTGCCTGAAATGTTCGGCGCAGAGCAGATACTGATGAACAGATGTGTTGATGAAGCTGTTTTTAATGATACAGTAAATCTCATAAATCATTACAAAAACTATTTTATCAGCCACAATCAGCCTGTCAGTGAGAATCCGTCGCCCGGCAACAAAGATGGCGGTATAACAACGCTTGAGGAAAAATCTCTCGGCTGTGTGCAAAAGGGCGGAAGAGCTCCTGTTACAGCTGTGCTTGATTACGGAGATGCAGCAAAAAAAGCAGGGCTGAATCTCCTTAACGGTCCGGGCAATGATATGGTTGCAGTAACCAATCTGACAGCGGCAGGCTGTCACTTAATACTGTTCACAACAGGCAGAGGCACACCGCTCGGTGCACCGGTGCCGACAATCAAAATTGCCACAAATACAAATCTTGCAAACAAAAAGAAAAGCTGGATTGATTTTGATGCACAATCGAAAAATGAAGATGAAATGCTCAGTTTAATCATTGACACTGCAAACGGCAAAGAAACGAAAAATGAGAAAAACGGCTATCGTGAAATATCCATTTTTAAGGACGGGGTTACCTTATGATTATTGATGCACACGCCCACCTTTGGAAAAAGCAAAACGGCAAAGTTGACGGCAAGGCTGTCTTTGCACTTGAAAACGGTAAAAGCAATTTCGGCGGTGAAATTCGGCAGATGATGCCACCATATATGATAAGTGGAAAAAATACTGCCGATATGCTTATATCCAATATGGATTATGCAGGTGTGAACGGTGCAGTGATTACGCAGGAGGAAATCGACGGCAATCAGGATAGTTACCTGCTTACCGCAAAATCGAAATATACGAACAGATTAAAAATATGTTCTTTATATGAAGAAAACAAGCCGTTTGAAGTAAACGGCTTTGATGGAATAAAAATTTGTGCCGGCAGACTTCCGACACAGGATTTAACAAAGCATTATAAGGTGTTTGAGACTGCCGATAAAAGCAATATGTTCATCTCCATTGATTTGGCAGACGGCGATTTGCAGACGGGCTCTCTTATTGAGCTTATACAGCAGTACCCCAATTTGAAAATTGCAATCGGTCATTTCGGAATGGTCACAAGAGAAAAGTGGAAAGAGCAGATTAAGCTTGCACAAACTAAGAATGTTTTCATCGAAAGCGGAGGGATTACTTGGCTTTTCAACAGCGAGTTTTACCCCTATCCCTCCGCAATTAAAGCGATAAATGAGGCATCTCAAATCTGCGGATTTGACAAGCTGATGTGGGGCAGTGACTATCCACGCACAATGGTTGAAATTACATACAAAATGAATTTTGATTTTGTGCTGAAATCTAAAGAAATATCGGAAAGCGACAAAGAAAAATTCTTATATAAAAATGCAAAAGATTTTTACGGTTTTGCTGATTTTCAAGAAATAAAACCGATAAAAAATATGCTTTAGGAGAAGTTATGATGGAAAGTCAGATGAACAGTTACCTTGAAAAAATCAATCAGGTAATAGAAAACGGAAAATACAAGGCAGACTGGCAAAGTCTTGCCGAATATCCTGTTGCACAGTGGTACAAGGAGGCAAAGTTCGGCATTTTCATTCATTGGGGTATTTATAGTGTGCCGGCCTATTTCAGTGAATGGTACTGCCGTTTCATGTATTACAAAGGCAATCCTGCTTATTGGCATCATTTGAGAAAGTATGGTAAAAACTTTAATTACCGTGATTTTATTCCGATGTTCAAGGCAGAAAAATTCAACGCTGATGAATGGGTTGAATTTATTAAATCCAGCGGTGCTAAATTTATAATGCCCGTCGGTGAGCATCATGACGGCTTTAAAATGTATAACAGCGACCTAAATGAATGGACATCTGTGAATATGGGTCCGAAAAGAGATGTTCTCGGAGAACTAAAAACCGCCTGTGACAAAAATGATTTGATTTTTTCAACCTCAAGCCATCGGGCCGAACATTTTTGGTTTATGAACGGCGGTTCAACTGTCGGTTATAATAATGAAACTCAGAACGATAAATATCGTGAACTTTACGGTGAATGCCGTAATGTTCATAAGAAAAACAATCTTTTTACAATGCTGAAACAGGAACACGGTATTGAGCCGACTGAGGCGTGGCTGAAGGACTGGCTTGTTTCCTCCTGTGACTTGATAGACCGCTATCAGCCGTCATCGCTCTTTTTTGACTGGTGGGTATCGTATAAGGATTTCAGACCGTATATGAAAAAATTCCTTGCTTATTATTACAACCGTTCTGTTGAATGGGGCAAAGAAGTCTGCGTTTATTATAAGTCGGATGCCGTTATGTATAACTGTGCAATTTTTGACCGTGAGCGCGGACAACTTGAAAATATAAGTCCCTATATATGGCAGGGTGAAACCTCAACTGCCTATAATGCGTGGAGCTACTGCACAACAAATCATTTTAAAAAGCCGGAAATCATTGCCTGCAATTTTTTGGATGTTATTTCAAAAAACGGTTGCTTTGTGCTTAATTTAGGGCCTAAAGCTGACGGAACATTTTGTGAACAGGAACAGAATATTATTTCTGAAATCGGTAAATGGACAAAGAAAAATGAAGAGGCAATCTGGGGCACTCAGCCGTATAAGGTCTTCGGTGAGGGAAAAAAACAAAAAGGCGGCTCTTTTACAGAGCATTTCAGCTACACTTCAAAGGACTACCGCTTTACCTGCAATACAGGGGCGGTTTATGCTTTTGCATTAAAACCTTACGCAAAATCTGAATTTAAAATAAAATCGCTTGCTGACAGTATGGATTTATTCCACTGTGTTATTAAAGATGTTTCCGTTCTTGGCAGCGATGAAAAAGTAAGATTTACACAGAACAAAAAATATTTAACAATCAAATTAAGTGAAAAGGTAAATGAAACTATGCCGATTTGCTTTAAAATAGAGGTGGACTAATATGAAAAAAAGCAATATTAAATTAAGAATGAATGAGCTTACAGGAGATTATGAAATCTTACATAACGATTTTTCATGGGTGAGCGACGGTAGAAGACCTTATATAATTCTCAGAAAAAAGGTCGGCAATAAATATATCAGCACATACAGGGATTTGTATTCAGCACTTAAAAAGTCCTTTGAATATGATGATACGAAAATTGTTACACGTCTAAGCAATTTTGTTGCCTTTGGCAAAAAGCTTGATTTTACTTTGGTATTAACCGCAAAAATTACGGGTGAAAATACTGTTGAATTTTCCTTAAAAGCAGAAAACGAAACAGGCTATGATATTCAGGCTGTTTATTTTCCTGCCCCCTTTAATTCAAAAAAGAAAGGCAAAAACGCTTATCATATTGATGCAATGCGCAATGGGTTTATACTGCCTGACGGATATAAGAAAAATATTCTTTCAACAATCGCTTTTGAACATTATTTAAGAAAAATCAATACGGGCGATTGCTATATGCCGTTCTGGGGCAGAGTGTGTGACGGACACGGCTTTACTGCGATTGTTGAAACACCGTATGATGCCTGTATGTTTTCTTCGGCAGGAAGACATTTTGCCTTTGTAAACTCTGTTCATTGGATGTCGTCACTCGGAAAACTTTCCTATGAAAGAAAAATCAGATTTGTTTTCCACGATAATATGGACTATAATACCGCCGCAAAGGACTACAGAAATTATCTTATGGAAACAAATCAATTCGTTTCTATTGATGATAAAATTAAGAAAAATAAGAACATTGAAAGGCTGATCGGCTGTCCTGTTCTGCATCATAAGATTTTTTCACAAATTCAGCCTGCATCAAAATTCTATGATAAAGACGGTATAAACAAATTCCTTTACGCAACCTTTGAAAAGCGCGCGGAGGAAATGGAGAAAATAAAAAATCTCGGTCTTTATAAGCTTTATATTCATACTGACGGCTGGGGCGAGCAGGGTTATGATAATAATCATCCGTATATTCTGCCGCCCTGCAAAGAGGCAGGCGGATGGGACGGTTTAATGCAGCTTGCCGATACCTGTCGTAATCTTGGCTATATTTTTGCGCTGCACGATCAGTATCGTGATTTTTACTATACCTCCCCTGTTTTTGATATAGAAAAAGCAGTAACGCATATTGACGGCTCACATCCGTACTGTTCAATTTGGGACGGCGGTGAACACACCTTCCTGTGTGCATCACAGGCACTTGATTTTGTTAAAAAAACATACAGCGAGCTTGAAAAACACAATATCGATGTTCAGGGTGCATATCTCGATGTATTTTCTGTTATGAATGGTGATGAGTGTTTCCACCCCAATCATAAAGTCACAAGGGAAGAAAGCATTAAACACCGTGCAGACTGCTTTGATTATCTGAACGAAAAAGGTCTTATTATGTCCTCGGAAGAGCCGGCAATGCAGCTTTTAAACAATCTTGCTCTTGTTCATCACGGTCCGTACACTTTAAGACCGCAGGTAAACGGTGAAGCTGTGGGAATTCCTGTTCCGCTCGGCAGTCTTGTTTATCATGATTGCATTATGATTCCGTGGAACTGGTGGAATAACTGGGGAATTCCGAAGGGTGAAAACGGTGATTTGCACTGTGCATTGAATGCCGGTATGCCGTATTTTAATCCCTATATTGAAAAGGATATGAAGCTCGGCAATGACCCACGCTCTGCCGATGCGGATTTGCTTGCTGACGAAAGTCTGAAGGCGGAGATTGAAAGAGTGAAACCATTAGCTGATTTGCAGGCTAAGCTTTATAACAAAGAAATGGTAAAACACGAGTTTTTGGGCTGTTATCAAAAACAAAAAGCAACCTATTCAAACGGAACAACCATTATTATAGATTTAGATAAAAACACTTATGATGTTAAGGAGAATGCAGATGCCAAGGCTTGAAACGAAAAAATACCGTGTGTCTTCGTTAACACAAAACAGTGATATTCCGCACCTTTCATTTGAAAAGAAGCCGCATCAATCCAAATCGGATATTGATGATTTTGAAGGCTTGTTTATTGATTATGGATGGTGTGAATCCTCATATCCATATACTCAGCAAAATTCCTATGTTGAAGAAACTAAGCAGGAAATCACAGTTGTCGTTCTTGAAAATGATTATATGTATGCGGAATTTTTGCCGACGCTAGGCGGAAGACTTTGGAAACTGTACGATAAGAAAAAGCAAAAAAATGTGCTTTACACAAATGATGTTATCCGTTTTCGCAATCTGAGTATCCGTAATGCTTGGTTTTCAGGCGGCGTGGAATGGAACTGCGGCATAATCGGTCACTCACCATTCACTTGCTCACAAATGTATTGTGCTTTTGTAAAGGGCAAAAACGGTGAGGATGTTCTTAGGTTTTATGAGTTTGAGCGTGTAAGAGAAATTTATTATCAGATTGATTTATGGCTTGATGATAATAAGCTGATGACGGCTGTCAGAATTGAAAACCGGAATACAGAAGTTGTGCCTATGTACTGGTGGTCAAATATGGCAACACCTGAATACAAGGGCGGAAGAGTTGTTGTGCCTGCCGATAGTGCTTATAATAATTCCGACGGAATGGGCATAAAAAAATCATCCATACCCTTTGATAACGGCACAGATGTTTCATACCCCGAAAATATACCGAATACGATAGATTATTTTTATGATATTCCTCAGAGTGAAGATAAATTTATCGCAAATGTGGATAAGGACGGATACGGACTTTTACAGTTTTCAAGCAGTAATTTAAAGGGCAGAAAGCTGTTCTCGTGGGGACACAAAAAGGGATCCCGCCATTGGCAGAATATGCTGACGGACAAAGCAGGCGATTATGTTGAAATTCAGGCAGGTCTCGGCAAAACGCAGTATGAGTGTATTCCTATGCCGCCGAAATGCGTGTGGACTTTTTCCGAGTGCTACGCACTTGCCGATATTCCTGCAAATAAAGTGAATGCGCCGTATAATGAGTTAGTAAACGCTGTAAAATCACAGATTGATTCGCTCGGCGGATGTAGCGCATTAGACGAAAATTTGACTGATTTTGCAAACAATATCAGCCTGCAGAAAGGTGAAATTGTTTTTAAGGGCAGCGGTTTTGGATATCTGAATACAGTTCTCGGCGGTAAAGCGCCAAGTCACCTTGAGTTTTGTGCTGACGATGAAGTTAAGCCGTGGCTTGACTTTTCAAACGGTGAACAGATAACGGATAAACTCTCATTTGCATACGGAGACAAAATGAAAAATATTCTCCTCAAAAATGAGAATCTGTGTAATTGGAATATATCTTATCAGCTTGCACTCCTTTCTTATGATAAAAGAGATTTTAATAAGGCAAAGCAATACTGTGAACGCAGTCTGATTTTTGATAATAACGAATATAACAATCATTTGTATGCAGCTGTTCTCTTTCAGCTCGGTGATGAACACAGTGTTTATTTTGCCGAAAAGTGCATAGATATAAAAAATAACAGCTACTGTCTTGCTGAAAGCATTTTATCTCTGCTTTTAAAACAACAGGAATATGTTTCGGTGATAAACAGTTTTGATAAACTGACGGATGATTTAAAGCAAAATCCAAGACTTTTAATGTATCTTTCAATGGCTTATCTTAAAACAGATAATCCCAAAAAAGCAGAAGAAATTTTACTTTCCGACGGCGGACTGGTACTTCTTGATTTTAGAGAGGGCGATAAATTTTTGGATAAGCTTTATCATGGAATCCGAAAAGAACTGTATAATGAATGCTACGACGATGTTATTGTGCCTGAGCAGTTTGATTTTATCGTAGCAGATATTAAAACCGAGGAACGGGAATGAAAAAGGTGTTTAAGATTTTATTTTCTATATTGCTTGTGATTGTTCTTATTGTTATCGGCAGTTTTGGTTTTGTTACATTCTATCATAAGGACTATAAAGAGGCTGATGATACTGCTTATAAGATTTTGCAGATAACAGATGTACATATTCTGAATGATGAAAAAAAGGATGCCAAAGTATATAAAACCATAACGAATATGGTTGAAACAACAAAGCCTGATATGATTATGCTTACAGGTGATTTAACAAGCGAAAAAGAAAATTTCACAGCGTTTAAATCATTCTGTTCTTTCCTGGAAGATTTTAATATTCCTTGGGGCTTTACTTTCGGGAATCACGAAGGACTTGATATTGCTTATGAAAAAAACGAGGTTTTAGACCCTGAAAAAATTGCTGACAAACAGACCTTGAGTGATTATCTCGAATCCCTGCCGAATTGTATTTATGAAGCAGGCGATAAAAATGTCGATGGTACAGGTAATTATTATTACAATGTAATGGACGATAACGGAAAAGTGCTCACAACACTCATTATGATGGATTCACATAGCTGGGATAAAGAAAATAACGGCTATGACCATTTTCACGATAATCAGATTGAATGGTATGAAAACACGATTAAGTCCATTGCAAAAGAGGTTAACGGTGACGAATCAAAGGTTGTGCCGTCACTTGCTTTTTTTCATGTGCCTATGAAAGAATATATGACTGCTTATGAAGAAGCAAAAGGAACAGATAACCGACTTTGGGGATACCGTTTTCCGAATGAGGACGGCACGCCTGCTGTTGATGATATGATGTTTGAAAAAATGGTTGAACTCGGCTCAACAAAGGGATGCTTTGCAGGGCATGACCATATGAATAACTTCTCCGTAATGAAAGACGGCATACGCCTTACATACGGACTTTCGGACGACCATAACATTTATCTTACACCACTGCGCGGCGGCATTCTGATAAACATTAAAAATGACGGTTCGTTCACAACACAGCACCTTATCCGCCACAGAGGACAAAACACAATAACAATCGGCAAGGAACAGTAACTACACTGTTCTTATGCAATATATGAAATATAGAGTCCAAAGATAAGTACGAAAATTACAAGTCAAAAAATTACACTACGACTAAACATGAGTATATTGAGTGATTAAAAAGTGAAATATACAAAACTCACAAATGAGTGTTGCATAGAGCGAACCAAGTGTGACATAGAATGTGAATTACTGCTATTTATTATAATACGTTTGACCATTTATTGACCACTTACGAACGGAAAGCGGGATAAAAACACAGCACTAAATTAAAAAACAGTCATTTCAATGTATAAAAGAAATGGCTGTTTTTCGTTAGTTTGGGTGTATTTCATATTTTTTCATCTGTTTCGTAATCAGCAGGTCGCCGGTTCAAGTCCGGCCAGTAGCTCCAAGGGCAGAGATAATCTCTGCCTTTTATTTTTCCTTTTTCAGAAACGCATTTCAAAATTCAATATGCAACAAAAAACCTCACTCCGTTACAGAGTGAGATTTTGTTCGTTTATTCGATTCTTTAATGCGTCTGTTTCCTTTTCATACAAGGATTTATCAAACAGAAACTTATGCTCTTTGTTGTCGCTGTCCGTGAAATAAAAATAATAAATACAGACAACGCCGCCTCTTCTCATTGACGTTTTCTGCTCTGTTTTTGCGTTTTTGACCTCGGAATATTTATATGTTTTTTCGTTAAACGGAGCTGTGCGAAGAGAAAAATCGTTCTCGCCCACGCATACCTTAAAGAAAAAATATCTGTTAATCAGCGGAATTGAAACGAACAATGACAAAACAAAGCCTACCGAAAACATAAGACCTACTGTAAAAATTTTACCGCTTCCGCCTCTTAATTGGTCAACAGCTAAGATTAAAAACACTAAGCTGACTGCCGAAGAAAAAAACATTGGGATTTTTCCGTATAATTTACCGTCAATCACGTATTTTTGTTTATTGCTTATCTTCATTACCGTCGGCCTCTTCCTTATTAAAATAATCCTTGTCAATTTTCTCAATAAGAAAAGAAATTTCATCATATTGACACGGCGAAAAATAAAATATTTCCACTTCGCCGCTCGGAGTTCTGTAATTCAAATAGTTCTGGCTCGCACCGTTTACCGATTTACCTGTGCTTTCCCAAACTTCTGATATATCTGTGTACTTGTATTCCTTTTTATCCCAAGGGGATTTGCAATGGCAAAACGAGTCTTCTCCTATCAAAAGTTTTATAAATATAAAACGATAAGCAGAACAAAGAGTCAATGCAGCCATTACTATTGTAAATACCAAGGTGATAATAAACCCATGCAATACTGCCGTAACAGCAGCGAATATGACCGTTACTATCAGAGACAAAAGCACACTTATTTTATCGTTTTCAACTTTGTATAACCACTTTTTTTCCATTATTATTTCCTTTCTCGGATGACTTCAATATAAATAATTTTATGAAATCGATATATAAAACGAGATTCACTCGGCTGTTTAATGATAATTCTTTTTATTTCGTTTGCGGATAAAGAAATTTCAAGGGCTATATATCCGCTGTTGTATTCATATTCCGCATTGCTAACGCCTTAAATTTCTTCTTCTTTTTTAAATATATAATCGCAAGCGGGATGTCCGCAAGCAACCATGCGGCAGGGGCTGCGTAGCATACTGCATTGAAGCCGATAAGCGGAGTGAAAATAAGCGCTATTGATATTCTTCCTATCAGCTCGCCGGCACCCGCAACCGCATTTGCATATGTAAAGCCGAGACCCTGCAGAGTGTTCCTTAAAACGAACAGCACCGCGACAAGGCTGAAGCACTCCGCCGTGGCGATAAGATATTTATGGGCGGCAAACAAGACATCTTCATTAGGCTCTGTCATAAACAGCCTGACTATCGGCATACCTGCTGTCAGAAGAGCAACGCTTAAAGCGACGGAAAGAAGTATGTTGAGCGTAAATATTTTTTTAACCGATTTAATTATTCGATCGTACTTTCCGGCCCCGTAGTTTTGCCCGACGAAGGTTTGTGTACCGACGCTGAGTCCGCTCAGCGGTATATTTGCAATATTCTCGACCCTTCCTGCGGCGGTAAAGCCTGCAATAGTCGCCGTGCCGAATGGATTTACCGCGCTTTGAAGACACATCGACCCGATAGAGGTAACGGTAAACTGAAGCGAAACGGGTATTCCCAATTTTAACTGTATGAATGCTGTTTTGAGGTCGAGTTTGAGCTCTTTTTTTGAAATGTGTACGCTTGTATTGCGCCTTAAAATGTAATTTCCCGTAAGGACGGCTGCCGTAATGTGAGAAATAAGCGTAGCAAGCGCAGCTCCCTCAACGCTCCAGCGAAATACCTTTATGAACAGCATGTCAAGCGCGAAATTTACAAAAATACTTGCCGTAAAATATATGAGCGGTTTTCTGCTCTCACCGACGGCTCTTGAAATTGCGGTAAAATTGTTTGAGAGCATCTGAAACGGTATTGCAAAGTAAAGAATGTTTACATACGCCGAGGAAAGACCGAGAATTTCGTCCGGCGTGCCGATAAGCTTCAAAAGAGGAGTGGAAATAATGTGCGCGACAACAACAAGTAACAGGCCGAGCAAGAAGGACACCGTAATGCTGCTTCCGGAATATCTGTTGACCCTGTCTTGGTCCTTTGCGCCGTAAGCATGCGCCACCGGTATTGTAAATCCGCTTGTAAGGCCGAGTGCCGCACCGACAATAAACGAGTTTATCGAGGCGACTCCGCCGACTGCGGCAAGAGCGTCCGTGCTTACATATCGCCCGACAAGTATATTGTCGACCAATGTATAGTTATACTGTAAAAGCGATGAAGCCATAATCGGCAGCGAGAATTTAATTATACTTTTTATCGGCTTGCCGGTAAGCATAGAATTTTGTTCTGTCATTTGCCAACTCTTCCAAAGTGTTTTTAAAAATTAAATTCAATTAGAATTTAAATTCAATTAGAATTTGCTTAAATTTTAGCACTTGTGCAGTATTATGTCTATAAAAATATTCTGCCGGGAGAGCTTTAACAACAGCAGGATAAAACCAATGGCGGAGCGGCACAATCAAAGACAGCACGGCAGCATTGAGCAGGTTGAAATAAGCTCCTGCGGATTAAACTCAAATCCGTTGATTGCAAAAGGCAAATATCCGTCGGTAATCGCCTGTAATATCACAAACGGAAGAATGCCGAGAGTCAACACGATAAAGGACAGCGAAATGCAACAGCTCGCCGAATACTTTGGAGTAGATTACAGAAAAGACTTTTTGAATTTGTAAAAAACAAGGTGCAATTCATTCGGAATTGCACCTTTCTTTATTTTTTCGCTTTAATGAAGTGCCTTTGTGGGGCAGTTTTTTGTACACTCGTAGCAGAGAATACACTCTGTTCCGTTTTTTCGCTTGCGTGAATCCTTGTTAACCTCAACATTCATTGGGCATACTTTCAGGCACTTGCCGCAATGAACGCATTTACTCTCGTCACAGTGGACGCGCAGTAGCGAAAAATAACTCATGGGCTTCAGAAATACTGTGATAGGGCAGAGATATTTGCAGAATGCGCGGTTATCCTTAAATATAAAGGCAAGCGCAATTCCGGATATATAGTAAAGCGCATTTCCGGCGAGAAACAGCCAAAACATAATTTTCTCAAGATTTGCGACCTTGAACAAAAACAGACCCGCCACAAGAGCCAATGATAACGCAAACATCACATAGCGCAGAATTCCGAGTTTTTCTTTTCGCGGCTTCCGTGGCTGCTTATAAGGAAGAAAGTCCAAAACCATAGCCGTCCAACAGGCATAGCCGCACCATCCGCGTCCGAACAGCAGCGGTCCGAAGATTTTGGCTACGGCATAGTGAATGGTTGCTGCTTCAAAAACGCCGAGGAACAGATAGTACCAAAAGCCCTCAATCTGCATATTTTCTCGGGAGATTATGCCGAGATACAGCAGCATATAGCTTCCGACTGCCAGCTGTACAAAATGACGCGCATAGCGTTTCTCGGCGGTAAAAAGTGCCGTCCCCAATGCGAGACAGGCGCCTATGTAGCTGAAATTCAGCAAATAAAACAGATTATCCTTTATTAGCCATAGTGTGATTGCCACCGCTTCGAACAACAAAAACAGTAATACCGACACAAGGTATCTCGATAAACCCTTGTTATTTCCTTTCTCTTTTTTCTTTTTCATTGTTTTTTCCATCCTTTTTTCGTGAATATGAAACGGCTGATTTTATTCGGATTTATACCGATTCTTGTGCCGCTTTTAATGCCTGCGACAATATAACTATATACTGTAATTTTAAAGCTTATGAGCAAAATGTGCAACTGTAATTCTGTTAAAAAACGGTAAAAGCGCCGCAAATTGTGAAAATCGGCAATCGGTCTGAGGAAGTTCGCCGTTTGGCATCGCCGAATATGCCGCAAGCAATATAGACGTATTTATTATCGACTTGTTTAATAAAATAAAATAACGGACGACTTGGCAATATACGGGACTATACGGCAAGGCAATATAATAATCTTACATACGGCTTCACATACAGAATTTGCGGATATTTTTCGCATTTAGTTGCGAAAACGTTTCCGCTGTGATAAAATTCTTTTGTATTTTACGGGCGCGGCGGCTTTGCGCCTTTGCCTGCTTTAACGGAGTTGAGATTGATGAAAACTGCAGTTGTTACGGGCGGTTCGAGCGGAATAGGACTTTCCTGCTGCCGTAAGTTTCTTGAAAACGGATACAGGGTTTATGAGCTGAGTCGCCGCGAGCCGAAGATTCAAACGGTAGGCGTTAGGCATATCTCATGCGACGTCACGGATGAGCACTCGGTTTCCGAGGCATTCAAAAAAATATATAATGACAGCGGAAGCATCGATATACTTGTGAATAATGCAGGCTTCGGCATCTCAGGGGCGATTGAATTCACAGAGCTTGCAGAAGCTAAAAAACAGTTTGACGTCAATTTCTTCGGCTGCTTTATTTGCTCAAAAAACGTAATTAAATATATGAGGCTTCAAGGCGGCGGAAGAATTGTTAATCTCAGCTCTCTCGCAGCTCCGCTTGCCATACCGTTTCAGGCGTTTTATTCGGCGTCAAAGGCGGCTGTAAATTCGCTGACTCTGGCTCTTGCAAACGAGGTGCGTCCGTTTAATATAAAGGTCTGCGCCGTAATGCCGGGCGATGTTAAAACGGGTTTTACCGCGGCAAGAGAGAAAAATACCGCCGGTGACGAATTTTACGGCGAAACACTTAAAAGAGCGGTTGCCGGTATGGAGCGCGACGAGCAAAACGGTATGTCACCGGACGATATAGCCGATGCGGTGTATGCTGCGGCAACCAAAGCTCGTCCGAAGCTTTTGTCTACAAAAGGCACTAAATATCATCTGTTTTTGGCACTTTCAAAGGTATTGCCGGTTTCGCTTGTGAATATCATAGTCGGAAAGCTTTATTCTTAATAATTCGGGGCGTAAAGCAATACTGTTATTAGCTGCTTTTGCCCCGTTTTCTTGTTATTCAATAAAAACACATTCGGAGGTACTATGCAAAATTTTGTAGAGCTTATTCAAAATGTAAACAGTAAGGTAAACAGCGTCGTTTGGGGGCCTCCGATGCTCATATTGATGCTGCTTACCGGTCTTTATCTCACGTGTGGTACGCGATTTTTTCAAATACGCCGTTTTTGCTACACAATTAAAAATACGGTTGCCGCAATTTTTAAAGACCGCAAGGTAACAAAAACCAAGGACGAAAAAGCCATATCGCAGTTCCAGGCACTTGCAACGGCTCTTGCCGCAACGGTAGGCACGGGCAACATTGTAGGCGTAGCCACCGCGATTTCCTCCGGCGGAGCGGGTGCGGTATTTTGGATGTGGATTTCTGCTTTGCTCGGTATGATGACGAGCTTTTCCGAAAATGCGCTCGGCATATATTTCCGCAGAAAAAACGAAAAAGGCGAGTGGGTGGGCGGCCCTATGTATTATATCGAAAAGGGACTCGGCCAAAAGTGGCTTGCGGTTATATTTTCTGTTTTTTGTCTGTTCGCGTCGTTCGGAATAGGCTCGGTGGCTCAGGTCAACGGAATATCCACGGCACTTAAGGGTTCGTTTAATATACCGGGCGTTGTCACGGGGATAGTCGTTTGTGCCCTTATAGCCGTTATAATTTACGGCGGACTGAAAAGAATAGTCACGGTGACGGAAAAATTTGTGCCTTTTATGGCGGCGTTTTACATAATAGGTGCGCTTATAATAATAATCGTAAACTTCCGCCATATAGGCGACGCTTTCGGCGAGATATTTTCGGGGGCGTTCAGTATGCGCTCCGTCGGAGGAGGCGTTATGGGATACGGTATTTCAAGAGCCATGCGTTTCGGTGTGGCGCGCGGAGTATTTTCTAATGAGGCGGGCCTCGGCTCGTCGGTAATGGTCCATTCCTCCTCTGATGCCAAGGAACCCGTAACACAGGGTATGTGGGGCATATTTCAGGTGTTTTTTGACACCATTGTTATATGCACCCTTACGGCACTCGTAATACTGACTACCGGGGCAAATCTGCAAAGCGGACTTGAGGGAGTCAATATAACAATATATGCCTTTGAGAGCGTGCTCGGCAAATGGGGCTCTTATATAGTATCCATAGGCATAGTTATGTTCGCTTTTTCAACCATACTCGGCTGGTCGGTGTACGGCTCGCGCGCCGCAGAATATATAGGCGGAAAAAAGCTGACTGCGGTGTATAAAATAATATTTCTCGCAATGACATTTATAGGTGCTGTGTCGAGCATTCAGCTTGTTTGGGATCTTTCCGATACGTTTAACGGTCTTATGGCTTTGCCGAACCTTATAGGTCTGTTGCTTTTGTCGGGGACGGTGTTTAAAATAACCAAAAACTACGAGCAGAGAGTGATAAGCGGCAAAAAGATAAAGCCGATGCTGTCTTTTTATGACCGTGAGAAATAATTTTCGGTATTCACATTTAACTCCGAATTTGATATAATATACGGGATTTAAAAAGATAAAAGAGGAAATTTATGTCAGGTAAAAAGGACTACATCAGAAATTTTTGCATAATTGCCCATATCGACCACGGCAAGAGTACGCTTGCCGACCGTTTGTTGGAGCTTACAGACTCCGTGGCGAAACGTGATATGGAGGCGCAGCTTCTTGACAATATGGATATTGAGCGTGAACGCGGTATAACCATTAAGGCACGTGCCGTAAAGCTTGATTACAAGGCTGCCGACGGCAAAAAATATGAACTGAACTTAATAGACACTCCCGGTCATGTTGACTTCAACTATGAGGTGTCGCGTTCCCTTGCGGCATGTGAGGGAGCTGTGCTGATAGTTGACGCGTCACAGGGAATAGAGGCTCAAACTCTTGCAAATACCTACCTTGCGCTTGACCACGACCTTGAAATTGTACCGGTAATAAATAAAATCGACCTTCCCGCCGCAGAGCCGGAGCGCGTTGCTAAAGAAGTGGAGGACGTTATAGGCATACCGTGTATGGATTCGCCGCGAATTTCGGCAAAAACGGGCGAGAATGTCCCCGCTGTGCTTGAGGAAATCGTAAACCTTGTGCCGCCTCCGGATGATAACGATTCAAAGCCGCTCAGAGCGCTTGTATTTGACTCCGTATATGACAGCTATCGCGGTGTAATTGTCTATGTCAGAATAGTTGACGGTGTAGTAAGGCCGGGGCAGACCATGCGTCTTATGGCTACGGGGGCCGAATTTACAATTGTGGAAACGGGATATATGCGTGCCAAGAGCTTGGAACCGACAAAGCAGCTGTCCTCGGGTGAGGTCGGTTATATCACCGCTTCGATTAAAACCGTAGGCGATGCGCGCGTAGGCGATACCGTGACTCTTGCCGAAAATCCGGCTTCGGAGCCGCTTGCAGGATATCGCAAGGTAAATCCGATGGTTTTCTGCGGAATTTATCCGGCGGACGGAGCGGATTATGAGGCTCTTAGGGACGCTCTTGCCAAATTACAGCTGAATGACGCCTCGCTCTCGTTTGAACCCGAGACGTCAAGTGCCCTCGGCTTCGGCTTCAGGTGCGGTTTTTTGGGGCTTTTGCACCTTGAAATCATACAGGAACGCCTCGAGAGGGAGTATGACCTCGACCTCGTAACAACAATACCTTCGGTTGTTTACAAAATACATCTTACCGACGGAAACGTAGTCGAAATAGACAATCCGTGTAACTACCCCGACCCCGCAACAATCGATTTTGCGGAGGAACCCATGGTGGAGGCTCACATCTTTTCTCCGAAGGATTATGTGGGAGCCATAATGGACCTTTGCCAGGACAGACGCGGCGAATATAAAGAAATGACGTATCTTGACGCCGACAGGGTGGACTTAAAATATATACTCCCGCTTAACGAAATAATCTATGACTTCTTTGACGTCTTAAAATCGCGTACGCGCGGCTATGCTTCGTTCGACTATGAGCTTTGCGGCTACCAAAGGTCAAGCCTTGTAAAGCTCGACGTTCTTTTGAACGGCGATATGATAGACGCCCTCTCGTTTATTATTCACTCCGAAAAGGCATATCCGAGAGCGCGCAGAATAGCCGAGAAGCTTAAGGACAATATTCCGCGCCAGATGTTTGAAATCCCCATTCAGATAGCCGTGGGCGGCAAGGTAATAGCGCGCGAAACCGTAAAGGCAATGCGTAAGGACGTGCTCGCTAAATGCTACGGCGGCGATATAACGCGTAAAAAGAAGCTGCTTGAAAAGCAAAAAGAGGGTAAAAAGCGTATGCGCAAGTTCGGTACGGTAGAAGTTCCGCAAGAGGCGTTTATGGCTGTGCTTAAATTAGACGATGAATAATATAGGACTGTATATTCACATTCCGTTTTGCAATTCAAAGTGCCCGTATTGCGATTTTTACTCGTTTCGCGCCGATGACGATACAAAAAACAGATATGTTTCGGCTGTTTTGCGAGAGCTTCGGAACAATTCAAAACAGCTTAGTTGTAAAGCCGATACGCTTTACATTGGCGGCGGAACTCCGTCGGTTTTGGCTCCGGATTATCTTTGCCAAATCATAAACGGCGCAAAATCAACGTTTTTGACCGATGATGCGGAAATAACGGTAGAGTGCAACCCGTTTTCGCTCGGCGACGAATTCTTTGAAAAAGTAAACGAGTGTAAAGTAAATAGGCTTTCCATAGGCTTGCAGTCGGCAAATGACGGCGAACGTAGGATTTTAGGCAGACGAGCCGACAAAAGCGAGGTTCAAAGTGTCGTTTCGCGGGCAAAAAAAGCGGGAATAAATAATATTTCGCTTGATGTCATGCTCGGCGTGCCGGGTCAAACTAAAGAGAGCCTTAAAAGCACGCTTGATTTCTGCATTTCTTCGGGTGTGCCGCATCTCAGCTGCTACATTCTCAAAATAGAGGAGAATACGCCGTTTTTTCGTATGAGAGACAAATTGCCGTTTCCCTCTGACGACGATACGGCCGATATGTACCTTTTTATGTGCGAATACCTCGAAGAACACGGTATTATGCAGTATGAAATATCAAATTTTGCGGTTCCCGGCTTTGAGAGCCGCCACAATCTGAAATATTGGCACGATGAGGAGTACCTCGGCATAGGTGCTTCGGCACATTCGTTTTTAGGCGGAAAACGCACATATTATCCGCGTGATATTGAGTATTTCATAAGCGGCAACGAGCATTTAACTGAGGGCGACGGCGGCGACGAAGAGGAATTTTGTATGCTCGCTTTAAGGCTCCGCGAGGGGCTTACTCAAGAGCGTTTTTACGCCCGTTTTCATCATGAGATACCGCAAAAAATGCTTGAAAGCGCAAAGCAATACGAAAAATACGGGCTTTGCAGCTGTGAGAACGGCGGAATTTCTCTGACGCGGCGCGGATTTTTACTCTCCAACTCCGTAATATCCGAAATTATCTTATAGATATAAATATTTCAGGGCTTGTAATTTGTTTTACAAGCCCGTTTTTTTGTGCTTTTCGGGCGTTTGTGAAATTAAAACGGCTTTTTGTTACAATGGCGTTTTTTTGTCGCACAGCACGTGATAAAATCAAGAGGCTAAACGGAAGAGTTCTCTGAAAGTGAATTGATTATATAGAATTTCCGGTGTGTAATTTGTACAAGATTACCCAAAACGGCTGCAATTTTTGTCGAAGAGTGCTTGCAATCTAAAATTTTACATATTTTCATTTTAAAATGACAAAAGATTGTCAAACTGCGTTCACAATCTGTTAATATTTGGTTTAAAGACTGTTTAAAATGAGTTTTTAAATTAGCTAAAAACTCTTTACACCAAGTCATTTTTGGTGTAAACTTAAGTATAAATATACGGTGTAATAGTGTACCCATTTGCGCCTTAAAATCGGTAAACAGATGCTCTTTCGCAAAATGATGAGAAACAAGCGTTAAAGCAAACCCGAAGCGGTGCGGATTTATCGTATACTATTATATATAGCGTTTTTAATCAATTTATCGGAGGTTTTTTATTTGGCAGATCTTATATTTCGGCATCTTGCCGGAGCCGATGGCGAGGGCGTTTACAAAAACGGCAAAACCGGCTTCTCGGTTTCTTATTTCAAAAAGAAAGAAATAGACTCGCGCTATCCCTCGGGCGGCTATATGGTTGTCGGTCAAATAGGGAAGGGCAAACGCGAAATCGGTGATTTGCAGTCTGACGACGGGCAAACCGAAAAGGTGTATGCCGCAACGAAAATGCCTCATACAGCGGTAGTCGGCTACATAGAGACAGAGGCTGACAAATTCATTGCGATAGTTAAAGACAGGCTCTTACTTTGGCTTTTGTTTGCGCTTTTGATAGCGGCACTTATAATAGGTCTTATATTCCTTTTAAAGGCCGTTATACCGACAGGCGGCGATGGCGGAACCACAACGCCCCCCGCAGGCGTAATCGACCAAAATGCCATATTGGGCGAGGGCGAGATTTCCGTACCTGATAAAACAAAAACAAGGGGCAGGCAGATAAAGGTCTACGGTATTCCCGAGCTTCCCTTGGCGGCAAATACCAAGGAGCAAAGCTTTGTATTCTCAAACCCCGAGGAAAACCCGTGCTTCTTTGTTATAGAAATAGAGCTTTCAAATACAGGCGAGGTTATATATACCTCAAATCTCTTGCCGCCGGGCTATTCAATATCAAAGTTCACGCTGAACCGTGAGCTTGCGGCAGGAACTTATCCTGCAACAATCCATGTTAAGACCTACAGCTTTGATAAAGAGCAGCGTAAACTTAACAATATGGATTTAAAAACGACCATCGTGGTTTCATAAGAAACTATATTCAAAATACAGATTTTGAGGAAAGGAGTTGCAGTTTATGCAAAAAAATTCAAAGATTAAAATCGGAAAAAGCATAACTGCTGTGCTGCTTTGCGTAGTGCTTTTGGTAACGTCGATTCCCATGGTTCTCGCGGCCGGCGAGGGCGAATTTGACCCGGTGCCGACCTTTACCGAATCGGATAAAAGGGAAGCGGCTGCAACACTTAATGACGACGGCGGAATTACGGTCAGCTTCCCCGCGGCTAAGGTTAGCGAGCGCAAAACCGGCACAAAAACAATTGACGGGTATATGTTAGAGCTTGTTGATCTCGGAACATATACCGAAGTTCACACAAGCACGGTTTTGCTGCGCAAGATGGTTAGTCCCACCGGTACCGCACCGTACACGGCTGAGATTACGGCAGACGAAATCAAAACAAAGGTGCCTGCGGGTCTGTCTGACGACCACCGTTACAATATTACGATAACGGCGTACGACAGCGACGGCTGGTTCTCGGAGGCTGTTAACGCATACGTTTCGGATGTTCCGACTTACGTATACGATGCGTCCGCTTATGCTCCCGTTACAAACAACGTTCTTGCCATGCGTGAAATTCTTACCTTTGATAAAAAAGGTAACGCAGATGACCACGGTTCGTTTTCGGATACCGGAACCGACGAGAGAACCGCCGAAGTCAACAATGTACGCAGTACGTCAGGCTCCCTTGACTATATGCAGGAGGGTAATCACCTTTCATTCGAAGGCAGAACCGATGGTGTAGGCGTTAAAGACACGGGCGACAGCTACGGCTACGCAATGCGTATCGAGTCCGCCGCAACCACCGACAGCCCTCAGTCCATTGATACGGCATGGAGCCGTCAGACTTGGGACCCGACGGGTGCTTCCGAGATTTGGTACTATCTCGACTTCTCCGAGGTCAGCGTAACGGGGCTTTCATTCCGCCTTCGTTCAAACGAAAAGTATTTTGCACAGGATTTTGACAACGAATACAGTGAAAGCAATAATGCTTTTAACAGATACGGCGATATAATTTACTCAACTGTCGGCACCACAAAAGCAGGCTATATGGGTGAGGACCCATATTTATTCCTGCAGCAAACGGACGGCAGCTGGAAAAAAGTTATGCTAAACAACGGTACCGTTGACCTTGACCACTTCAAGGGCTATGTCCGTATACCACTTCAGTTTATGTGCTCCGAGACGGATTCGGTTGTTACTGATTCTAATGAGGATTTCGGGGTAAATAAGCCGGTATCGGATTTGTATGTGTGGAATAATGCGGGGCAAACATCTGCAAATATTCAAAAGTATTATAATGAAAAGATTAAGCTTTCACAGTCGGTAGTTGTTGACCCTGCAGGTACTTCGATATCCAATGCTCTTCTTGTAAGGCGTTATGTATTCAGAATTAACAAGTTGTCATGGACTAGCGGCTCTTCCTATCACGACGGCGGCACGATGCTCGCTCCGTGCATGACTACGGCGGACGGCAGCAAGACAACAGCCAATTCGCCCAGAAGAGCTTATATCGATAAGACCAAAATCGGTACGGGTGAAGATCCGGTAGTTAATCGCACAAATGCTTTTAAAGCTATCGAGGATATTATGTCCGCAGGCTTTAAGTTTACGGGTTGCACATATGATCCGGCTTCTACGAGCCTTGAAACCAACAACGGCAGCGTAGGTAAAAAGATTTTCCTTGATAATGTATTGTTCTACCGTACAGACGGTCAGAAATACAGCGAAAATACCCTTAACGGAGCAACAAACACAGGCACGCCCGTTAAGACATATTATGACCAGGAAACAGAAATTCCGCGCGCTATTTTCAATGCCTGCCAAAAGTACATTGAAGATCCGAACTCCTACGATTACCGCGCCGTTAAGTATATCGAGGACTTGATAGCCGGTTATAAAAAATCAATTGAGGAATATAACAAATCCGAAGAAGCCGGAAAATCCGGTATAATCGATGCATCCTTCCTTGAGGAGTCTGCGCTCGATACCAAGGCGGCAACACTCGGTATGACCGAGGCTTGGGAAAAGTACAAGACCGCCAAGCAGGCTTGTATAGATGGTAAAACCTACGGCTCTGCTAACTCGGGTGCCGACGACTTTGTTCCGATGATTGCAACTAAGCTTGAGCAGCTTCCCGATTTCGACGAAAATACTCTCGCGGTAAGCGATGAGGATAAAGCCGTTGTTAAGAGCCTTTATGAGGTTTATATCCGCCTTAACTTAAGCCAGCTCACTATGCTCGGCAGAGCGGAAGAGGAGAAGCTCTTAAAGTACTTCAGCTTTATAGAAGAAGAACTTGCCGACAACTCTGTTGTAATAGGCCAGGCGCTTACAAACAACAAGGTTATACCGTTCGGTGACTTCGATTCCTTGGAAAAAGGCACCAGAAGCTGGCAATTTGAAAACTCAAAATATGCCGGCAAGGTAGGGCAGGATTACTACTATTCTAAGGGATATTTGACATATCAGGTTCCCTTTGCCTCACTTTCGGCGCATCGTGAAGATACTGCAACGCCTACACTTATACCGACCGGCGCTCTCGGTAATGACCCGCAGAGAAACGGTATTACAGATTATCGCCAAAACGGTACTTCGGCAATCATTACATCAAACGGCCTTGAGGGCAAAAACGCCGCAACGGTTACCATAAATAACCAGTATGCCGAAGACAGAAAAGGCTGGTATAACTGCATAAGCATTACAAAGGGACTTGTTGACGAAGAACCGAGCAGTAGCGGCGATTACTCCGCGCTGAGAGCCAACAATATGTCGTCTGAGAGTCTCGGCGATTTTGCTAAGTCATATACCAAAAACGACATAGGCGAAACCGACCGTCTGGCACTTGTATTCTACGCAGACTTCTCTCAGCTTGACACATTCTCAATGGCGTTTAATATCAGCTCATACTATGACGGTGCCGCTGAGGACTACACTCTCGACTTCGGCAGCAACAACGCGGCTTCTTACTTCTATCTCATTAACCCCAAGACGGGTGAATGGGCTAAATGTACTCCCAAGGATGAAAGCAAGAGAAGAATTTACGCTTACACCTCGGAGTACGGCATAGATACGGGAGACGGCGATTACCTGACCCTTTCTCACTACAAGGGTTATGTTATGGTTCCGCTCTTCCAGTTCTCGAGAGGCGTTCAGGGTATTTCGGCAACCTCTAACTATCGTATAGATGAAAAAGCCGAGTCCCTTAACAACATTTTCCGTGTTACCATAGGTATAGCGCCCTTGTCAAATTACGACGATTCGTCCGTAAACGGGAAGAGCGCAACCGCAATGAACGGTAAGAGCTTTACAATAGGCTCTGTCGGCTTTACATACAGACAGGGTACCTCGGCATACGGCGCAGGCGTACAAAACAGAACCGGCGACATCTCGTTTGACGATTATGCACAGGTTAAGTCTCTTACTTCAATGCAGTTTGAAAACGCGGTAGCGGATGTTGATATTTATAAAGCGAACACTCGTACCGAAAAGATAAACACGGCACTTGCTCTTTATGCGCAGCTTTCGGATTATCAAAAGACAATACCTTCCGTTGCAAGAGCATACAGCGTGCTTCAAAAGTACAAGAGCATCGACGACGGCATTACTTTGCTCGACCCGCCGCAAATTGCGGTTGCCGATTTGAAGCCTTTGATTGAGGCTATGCCGGCTGCAGCAACCGGCGGCTCCGTAACAGACGGAAATGCCTTACCTTATCCCGGTTTTGTTATCGGCACCGATGCGAGCGGAACAGAGAAGCCGCTTATAGATTACGGTGCATATTCTCTCACCGCGGCTGACGTACAGAACATAATCGATTGGTATGAGCAGTCTTATGAGCGCTATACCGACGAGGCGGTTGCGGCGCTCGGTGCGGAGAACGTCACAAAAATGGAAAACCTTTATAAGGTTGCAAAACGTTTGAGACTTCTCGAAAATTACCGTGACGGCTACACGAGTGACTCCGGTATCGCTATAACCGGTATTAAAGACCTTAACACTCTTGTTGCTTCAATGTACGGCGAGACCGGTAAAGCGACCGACCTTACGACCGACTGCAAGCTTATGCCTACCGGTCAGACCGCGGCGCTTGAAAACTACCTCGAAAAGTATAACGACCTTGATTATTACGCTAAGTATATCTTAACTGATAAGGCCGACAAATTTGCAAGTGCTCCTCAGTATAAGAATTATGCTAAGGCGGCCGAGGCGGTTAACAAGGTGCTTGCCAATATCAAAACTTACACCGACGACATCACCGGTAAGACGGTTAAGGGCGGCGTTGTTAGACTTGAAGAAAAGTACACGGCTCTTTACAATACCGTTAAGGGTCAAATGGACAATAGCGGTATTCAGGACCTCACCGCAATAACGGAAGCGGTTGAAGAGTACAATTCGTTTAAGGGCTATATAAGGCAGGTTCAAGAGGTTAACGACGGTAACACCGTTAATTCCTCGGACGGCGAAGCTCTCCACGGTATTATAGATACCCTCCGTATTTTCCCGAACTTTGCTTCGGAGGTAGACAAAGACAGCGTCGCTCTCAATAAGGATGCAACAACGGGAACCGCAGTCTTTACTCTTTCAAATGCCGTTAACTATCCGGACGGAAGCTACACACTTCGTGTAACCTCTAAAAACGGAGGCCTTAAGGACACTACGGGCACCACCCACGATTACAACGTTGCAATGACGGGTGCGATTGAAAAGACCGTAACGGCAAAAGCTCTTAACACTTCTCCCGAAACCGCGGATGTCGCAAATAACACCGCTTCGGCGGCAGCTCCCAAGGCAATAAACTTTACGTTTACCGTCACGGGCGTTACCGTAACGAGTGAAGATGTTATTACAATAGAGCTTATCGATAATGCTACCGGTGAGGTTGCTGTTGACAAGACAACAAACGAGCCTGTCAGAAAAACTATCAATATTCATTTTGCCGCAGACGACTCTTTTGTGGTTACAATTCCTGCGGAAATAGATGTTCCTTGGGGCGAGACGGAAGCCGTTGATGTTTCCTATAAGGTTACGTCTTCGCTTGATACGGGCAGCAAGATTGGTGTTTCCGTAGCACGCAGCGCTTCTGTCGCAAATGACACTCTTACCAATGCAGCAACATCGACATACGCTCTTCCGTATACTTCACAGAACTTTACTTCCACAGAATTTACAGGTACAAATGAGGGAGCGCTTCCCGCTCAAAAACCGTCATTGACAATTTCCGGTTGGACGGACGCTCCGATAGCCGAGTATTCGACTACTCTTACTTATACCGTAGATTACACTAAAGGTTAATTAACAAATTAAATGCTTTATCAAGACCATAAGGAGGTGGTTCTATGAAGAAAACATTATCAGTTTTGCTCTCAGTGCTTTTATTGTCGCTCGTGACTGTTCCGTCTTTCGCGGCTCCGGCTACGCTGAACAAAGAGAACCCCGTAGGCTCCGTAAAGATTTTTACCGGCGAGGGCAAACAGGATGAGTATGAGCTTACAATTCCTGCCGATACCGAAATACCGTGGGAAGCTACTTCTTACGCAATAGGTAAGGTTACGGCAACTAAAATGTGGCTGTCTCCCGGCAAGACCGTTAAGGTGGCTGTTTCGTCGCTCAACGGCTCAAAGCTTGTCAACACTTTGGACAGCTCAAAGACTATCGCCTACACGCTTACAGGCGCAGAGCAAATGGCGTTTTTACCGGGCGATTATATGAAGTCTTATGACCTCTCCGTGAACATCGCAGAGGCTGAATGGCAAAAAGCCGCTTCGGGTGAGCATACAGATGTTCTTACCTTTACGGCAGAATATACTAACGCGTAATAAACATAAGGAGATAAATTATGAAAAAGCTTATTTCTATCGCACTCGCAGCGGCTATGCTCGCAGCTGTTTCGGTTCCCGCTTTTGCAGCTAATCCCATAACCAAGGAAACAGAGCAGACCGGCACAACCATAATTAAGACATCCACAAAAACAGGCCCCGATTCGCCTGAGGATGTTGCTGTCAGATACACAGTTTCTATTCCGGCAGATACAGAAATTTACTGGGGCACCGAGGAGACAGATCTTGTTTACTCTGTTGAGTCTCACCTCAAGAGAGGCCAGGCTCTCAAGGTTACCGTAGCAGGCACAGGCTCTATGAAGACCGATGCCGCAGCAGGCGAGGTTTACACTCTTCCCTATACTCTTTCGGGTGACACCGCTTTCACGGCAGACAGCCCCGTAGTTTACGGCAACAAGGAAACTCCGGCCGTTGAAAAAAATCTCAAGGTTACAATAAGCAGCGAGGACTGGAACAGAGCTGTTGTTGATGGTTACAGCGACACCCTTACCTTTACCGCTGAGGTTTAATTATTGAAAGGAGACTACTATAATGAAAAAGCTTATTTCAATCGCACTTGCAGCGGTTATGCTTGCAGCAGCTTCGGTTCCCGCTTTCGCAGCTAACCCCATAACCAAGGAGACTGACAATACCGGTACAGCTATTGTTAAGACCTCCACAAAAACAGGCCCCGACGCTCCCGATGACAACGCTGCTAAATACACCGTTACAATTCCGGCCGATACCACAATTTACTGGGGCGCAGAGGAAACAGCTCTTGACGGATTTTCTGTTGAGTCTCACCTTAAATACGGCCAGAAGCTTAAAATCGGCGTTGAGGGCTCAAGACTTATGAAGCTTACCGAGGATGCAAACGAGACATTGGCTTACGATTTCTCGGCTGATTCTAACCTCGAATTTATAGCTGACGGCCCCGTTATCAATCCCGCAAAGGCACTTACCCTCAAGGTTAAGGTTGCCGCAGACGATTGGAACAACGCTATCGTCGGCGAGTACAGCGATACTCTTACCTTCACCGTAAGCCTTTGATTTTGAAAGGAGATAACCACAATGAAAAAATTACTTTCAATAGTTCTTGCGGCGGCAATGCTCGCAGCGGTTTCCGTTCCGTCATTTGCAGCCGACAAGACGCTTACAAGCGACCATACCTCCGATACGGCTAAGGTTATTACTTCTACAAAAACCGGTCCCGACGGTCCCGAGGCTACTTCTTACACGGTAACCTTCCCGGCAGAAACCACTATTTACTGGGGCAAAGAAAGCACAGACTTTACATACAACGTAAAGTGCCAGCTCAAATCAAACGACCGTCTTAATGTTACGGTAGCAAAGGAAGACGGCACAACCGACCTCAAGGCTATCGCATCAGGCAATACCGCTACTCTTCCTTTCAGCGTAGCAGGCACCACAGCTTATACTTCAGCCTCTGCAGTTGTTGCAGATGAAGCTGTTAACGCTGCAGTAAACATTGCCTCAGCTGATTGGGCAAAGGTTCCGGTAGATGAGTACGAGGGCAATCTTACACTTACGGTTTCGATAGCTCCCGCTACAATCTAAGAGTCGGAAACCCTTCCAAAATACAAGGAGAACCAATTATGAAAAAAATTCTTTCAATAGTCATTGCAGCTGCGATGCTCTTGGCTATATCGGTTCCCGCTTTTGCTGCAACTGCGACAATAGATCAGTCTACTTCCGGTGGCGTCGGTAACTCCTCGGTAGTTACCGACCGAAGCGGAATAAGCGGTACCTTTACCGTTTCTTATCCCGCCGAAACCACCATTTATTGGGGCACCGAAAGTACCGAAATCGGTTACACTGTATCGAGTACGCTTGTGAGCGGCAATAACCTCCGTGTTACTGTAGCTCAGGACAACGCAAATCTCCATACAGGCGGCGGCAGACTTCTTCCTTACACTATAACCGGTGATACCAACATAACAACCGGTCACGAGACAGTTACCAACAGCGCATATTCGGTAAATGTCAATATTACTAAGGAAAACTGGGGATCCGTTTCCATTGATGAGTATGAAGATACTCTTACATTTACAGCTTCTGTTGAAGCGATAGCTTAATTTTTTAATCCTAAAAGGAGTTACATTATGAAAAAGTTACTTTCATTAGTTCTTGCGGCGGCTATGCTTGCGGCAGTTTCAGTTCCGTCCTTTGCAGCTGAAATCAATAAGGATACAGCGGACGGCAAGGGTGTCGCAACCGTTAAGACCGATACAACAAACGTTCCCGCAGACGGTTATTTCACAGTAACATATCCTGCTGAAATGAGCGTTAAATGGGGCGCTGAAACCACAGCCTTCACCTACAATGTTACGTCAACTCTCAAGACCGGCAAATGTCTTTCCGTTTCGGTTGCTTCGGAGGCTGGCAAAATGAAGCCCGCTACCGATAACGGCTATACCATTCCTTACGCCTTCAGCGGCGACACTTCCGTTAAGACTGCTGCCGAGGTAGTTAACAATACTTACAACATTAATGTTGACGTTGCAGCAGCAGCTTGGAACGCTACCATCACCGATTACAGCGATGCTACCGTTACCTTCACAGCAGCAGTTGTTGACAAATAATTTGTTTAACAGTTAAACATTATTTCATTAAGGAGTTATAATTATGAAAAAGATAGTATCAATTCTTCTTGCTGTTATGATGATAGCCGCTATTGCGGTTCCATCATTCGCAGCTACAATAACCAAGGAATCAGACCCCAAGACCGCCGATGTTCAGGTTAAGACAAAGATAACCGATAAGGAGAACAACGATCCCGAAAACTACACCGTTACCATTCCTGCTGAGATCACAGTTGCTTGGAATGACACCGCAGCTCAGGACGCTTCTTACACCGTTGATTCTCAGCTTAAGCTCGGCGCTAAGCTCAAGGTTTCGGCTGCTGCTAACGATGCAGGAAAAATGACAAACGCTGCTACCGATAAATTCCTCACCTTCACCGTAGCAGGCGGAGATGTTGCTGAATATTCCGAGCTTAACACCGCTGTTAAGTCTGCAACAACCGTTACAATCGCTGACTTCAACGCTCCCATAGCTGAGTATGTCGGCCATATGACTTACACCGTAGAGTACGTTGCTGCATAATTATTGCCAGATTTTGATTTTTAAAATTTTTAAGGAGGTGGTTTCATGAAAAAGGCTTGCAGTGTGCTGTTGTCTGTTTTGCTTATATTCACCATGCAGCTTTGCGTTTTCGCCGAGGCAGGTGAAATCGGTAAAACACAGCTTAAAACTGTAGTCCCGAATACCCATGAAATTACCGTAACGTATAACGACGGAGGTTATGTCCTTAAAGACGGCAACCTTATTGCAAGCGGTGCTAAGTTCGCCGTTGACCGTTTTGATTCGCTTTCTCTCGGAGCTGTTGCAAAGCTTGACAGCCACCTTGAGCGTGTCACGGTAAACGGTAAAGATTATACCGATAAATTGCAGTACGGTATGTTGAGATTTGATTCGGTTACCACCGATATGAACATTGTGTTCACATTTGAAAAATGCTTCGGACCCACAGAGCCGACTACAAATCCCACAGAACCTACCGAGCCTACAAGACCCACAGAGCCGACAGCTCCGACGGATCCGACAAGACCCACAGAGCCGACAGCTCCGACAGATCCCTCAGGCACAACAAATCCCTCAGGTACTACCAATCCTTCGGGCACCACTAATCCCTCGGGCACTACAAATCCCGGCGGAGATCACGAAGATCCTTGTGTTCGTATGGGTATGAATGGTAATGTGTATCGCGGTAAAAACCTTTTCCCGGGCGCTAAGCTCGACATTGACCTCGGCGAAATCAAGGCTGAGGCAGGAAAAGACGGTGCATACAGCGTTGACGTTATTAAAGACGGTTTCCATGTTGTAACAATCACCGACGAAAACGGTGAAGTAGCCGGCAAGACTACTTTCTCGGTAAGCGTAAGTGACACGGCAACAGAAACAACCGTTATTAAACTTGATGACGGCTCGCAGATTGCAGTTGTTCCGAAGGGCACCAATACCTTATGGCTCGACTTTGTCGTTAACGACGACGGTACTATTAATATTGTTCCCGGCACACCCGTAGAGGAGCCGACAAACGAAGTTCCGGTAACCAAACCGAGCGACAGCGGCAACCCGATAATTAATAACCCGGTAATATCCAAAACCGGTGAACTTATCCGTGAAAATCCGCTCGCCGCAGCTGCTGTTTTCCTTTGTGGATTGTCACTTATATTCTTCATAATTCTTCGTAAAAAACGTAAGGATGACGAGGAAGAGGAAAACACAAAACCCGTTTGCTGATATAAACGGTAATAAATAAGTTTAAAATACCCCGACTGCGGTCGGGGTATTTTTATGTGTATCGGCATTGCAAACGGTGATGTGTTATGTTATAATACTTTGTCAGAACTTAAACGGGTAAAAGACCGAGGTTCGTCTTCTTGAAAGAGGTGGCTGTATGCCCATAAAAATAGATAATCAGCTTCCGGCGCATCATAGTTTGGAGCTTGAAAATATATTTGTTATGACGGAGGACAGAGCCGTCAAGCAGGACATTCGTCCGCTTAAAATTATAATACTGAATTTAATGCCTACAAAAATCGAGACCGAAACTCAGCTTTTAAGGCTTCTCAGTAATTCTCCGCTTCAGCTTGAAATAGACTTGCTGCAGGTAAAAAGCCATATTTCAAAGAATGTGTCAAGGGAGCATATGCTCAAATTCTACAAAACCTATGACGATGTCAAGGACGAAAAATTCGACGGTATGATAGTTACCGGAGCACCGGTTGAAATGATGGATTTTGAAGAGGTCGATTATTGGGACGAGCTCTGCAAAATATTTGATTGGGCAAAAACAAATGTGTATTCCACATTTAATATATGCTGGGGAGCGCAGGCTGCGCTTTACTATAATTACGGTATTCCGAAGCATCTGCTTCCCGAGAAGGTTTTCGGCGTATTTCGCCATCAACCGCTTGATTTGTATCATCCGCTTTTGCGCGGATTTTCTGATGTCTTTTATGTTCCGCATTCACGTCACACGGAAAACAGAAAAGAGGATATAATAAGAGTAAAGGATCTTCAGATTTTGTCTTATTCCGAGGAAGCCGGAGTCCATCTCGTGTCGGATATGGCGTGTCGCAATTTTTACTGTTCGGGTCATTGTGAATATGACAGCGACACCTTGGCTCGCGAGTACTTCCGCGATTTAAAAAAGGGTCTTGACATAAAGATGCCGCACAATTACTTCCCCGATAACGACATCAAAAAAACGCCCGTAGACACCTGGCGCGGTGCGGCAAGCCTGCTTTTCCAAAATTGGCTTAACTACTTTGTGTATCAAAAAACGCCTTATGACATAGCCGATATTAAATAGTCGGCGAGGCACTAAGCTTTGTAAATATATAAAAATTATAAGTAAAGGAATTATATTTATGCTTCAATACGAAGAATTGAGACTGCGACTTATAAATCACGAAAAGACTCTTGATGACCTCTCCGAGGCTCTGGGTCTTGATAAGATGAAAGAAGAGATAGCGCAGCTTGAAAAAGAGCAGACTGTTGACGGCTTTTGGGATGATATAGCAAATTCTCAAAAGGTCGTTCAGCGCACAAGCAACCTCAAGAGCAAAGTGGCGGCTTATGAAAAGCTCAGGCAGGATTATGACGATGCGCTTGTTATGATTGAACTTTCAAATGAAGAAGAGGACGAGGGTATGCTCGATGAGTGCACCGAGAGCGTAGAAAAGTTTGAAAGTGATCTTGACACCATGACCCTTACAACTCTTTTGAGCGATGAATATGATGCCAAAAATGCAATTCTTACCTTCCACGCCGGCGCAGGCGGAACGGAGGCGCAGGATTGGGCGCAGATGCTTTTCAGAATGTATTGCCGATGGGGCGAGCGTCACGGCTTTAAGGTCACTACGCTTGATTTCCTTGACGGCGACGAGGCAGGTCTCAAATCGGCAAGTATCCTCATAGAGGGCGAAAATGCCTACGGCTTTATGAAAAGTGAGACGGGCATACACCGCCTTGTAAGAGTTTCCCCGTTTGATGCGGCAGGCAGACGCCATACCTCTTTTGCTTCGGTTGAGGTAATGCCCGAAATCGATGATACGGTCGAGGTTGAAATAGCTCCGGAGGACATTAAAATGGATGTTTACCGTTCAAGCGGTGCAGGCGGTCAAAAGGTAAACAAAACCTCATCTGCCGTAAGACTTACTCATATCCCGACGGGAATTGTTGTAGCATGCCAGGTTGAGAGAAGTCAGCATCAGAACCGAGAGGTTGCCATGAGAATGTTAAAATCCAAGCTTCTTGAAATCAAGGAGCGCGAGCATCTTGACAAAATTTCGGATATTAAGGGCGACCAAAAAGAGATAGGCTGGGGCAATCAGATACGTTCGTATGTATTTATGCCGTACACACTTGTCAAGGATAACCGCACGGGCTACGAAATGGGTAACATCAATGCGGTTATGGACGGCGATATTGACGGTTTCATAAATGCGTATCTCAAAATGCAGTCTCAGAAAAAGCTTGAGGAATAAACGCTTTATCAGTGCGGTAAGGCGGTATATCAATATGTTATTAAAGCGCGGAGTGTGTAATTCCGCGCTTTTTTTGTTTGTTCGTATTGTATAATCACTAAAACACAGACCGGCTTATAATACTATTTGTAATAATGTGTGCATTGAAAAAATATGTAGAATTTGTTATTATTTGTATGTAAAAACGGTTTTTCAGAGAAAGGAAGATCTGTATGCAAAAAACATCAACCAGGATTTTGAGCGTTTTGCTGTCTGTCCTTATGCTGTTGACTTTGGTTCCGTCTGCTCTTGTGAGCTACGCGGCAGGAGTCTCGCTTAACATTACGGATGAAAACGGTAATGACATTACCGAAATACAGCAGTTGACCGAGTATAAAACGCTTCAACTAAAGTATACCACGACAGGCGAATTGCCTGAGGGTACTACGGTAAAGTGGGAGAGTAACCTACCGCTTCTTGCCGACGTAGACGATAACGGCAAGGTTACGGCATATGATTCGTCAAAGACGGCTATAATTCAGCTTTGGCTTGATGAAAACGTGCGCGTGCTTCCTCTCGTAGGCGATAAAATGGCTGACGAGATTATGAAACAGCTTGAAAAGTCGGGCGTTAATCTTGACAGTATGAACGATGACCTGATAGTTTCTATTGTCAGAGGCATTGCAGGTGATACTCTTGCGGACAGCCTTGCGTCTGCTCTTGCCAATATGAATGTCGAAATAACGGCAACCATATATGACGCAAGCGGAGCAAAGCTTGCAAGTGACAAAATTAAAATAAAGGTTCAAAAGAGCGTTATTGCGAACATCTTTCCTACCGGAACTCATATAACCAATAAAAAGAGCGTTCCTCTTACCGTTGCCGTGGGCAAAACGGTTCAGCTTTACGCGGCGGTAACACCGGTAAGGCTTAAGCACTCTGTAAAATGGGAGATGGGCGGCAGCGTATTTGATACAAGCTCCGGCAAGCGTGCAACGATTTCCGATACGGGACTTGTCACATTTACTGCAGCAGGCTCGGTAACGGTTAGGGCATACGACGCGAGCAATGTAGCTTTTGTCGATACCATAACCTTTAATGTAGTTGAGCAGAAGGATCTCCCGGTTGAATCCTTTGATATTATAAGCGGCACAAAAACCGTAACAGATTCATCCGTATCCGTAAGTGAAGGCTCCACAACGCAGCTTGCAATTACAAATGTTGTTCCCGCAGGAGCTTATACCGGCGACCTTACTTGGGATATCGCCGATAAGTCGATTGCCGTGGTTGATGCCTCCGGTACGGTCACCGGCCTTGACGGCGGCGACGGACTCGTTGAATACAGTAAATCCACAACCCTTACCGCAACGGCGGGCGGCGTTTCCAAAAATGTTACAATAAAGGTGTCAAGAGCCGGTGTTGTCGGCAGTATCTCCTCTGTTGAAATTGAGGGTAACAGTGCCGTTCCCAATGATACGCCGACTACCTTTAAGGCAAATGTGTTGCCGTCAAGACTTAACACAAATTCGTCGATAAAACGAGAGTGGGGACTTACAAATCCCGATACAAAAGAAATAATATGGGCAACCGCCGAGGCACCCGCCGAGACAAAGCTTGCTACGCTTTCGTCCGACGGTGTATTCACCCCGAAATCGAGCGGTATTAGCGAAATACACGTAAGAGCAACTCTTAACGATAAAACCGTTGAGGACTCTCTTACAGTAACGGCGGGCAAGGCGATAACAGACTTCAGCATCAGCGGCAGCACAGCGGTTAATGAGAGCAAGACCACGCAGCTTGCAATCGCGAATATAGCACCGTCCGATTACGACAAAGCCCTTCTCGGAACTGCCGTATGGACTTCTTCCGACCCGTCAATAGCCACTGTTGATGCAAACGGTCTTGTAAAAGGTCTTGATTCCGGCGGAACGGCCCTTTGGAACACCAAAAAGGTCACAATAACCGCAACCATCGGAAGCGTGTCTAAATCCGTAGAGGTAACGGTACGCGGTAACTCAATAAGACACCTCACGGGAGTTACCATAACGGGAAATGATTATGTAATCAAGGATTTTCCGGTTACCTACACCGCTAAATTCTCTCCCGAGAGAATTTCGGTCGATAAGCAGCGTTGGGGTCTCACTAAGGACGACGGCTCGGCTCCCTGGACCTCCGACTGGAATATCGGCGACGTAAATCAGAAGAATGCATATGCTTCGGTCAATTCAAACGGTGTTGTCACGGGTATTTCGGCAGGCGATACAACACTACATGCATTCGGCAGGAACGGCGTTACAAAGGTTGACGGCGCATACGTAGAAACTCAAAAGAATATAACGGTAGTTGAGGTTGAGCCGATAAGTATTGCGTTTACCGCGCCCACTAAGACCGATTATGTAGAGGGTAGCACAGAGCTCGATCTCACCGGTATGGAGGTTAAGCTTACATATAATCGTGCGGATATTGCCGAATATTACGGCGAAGAGGCGGCAAACGCCTATACCGACGATCAGCTTTCCGTTCCGGTAACGGATTATACGGTAAGCTCCGTCAATACTTCGATACTTGATTCGGTGCAGTATATTATAGTTAACGTAGTAAGAGCCGGCAAAACATATCACGCAATATTCCCGATAACCGTTCACTCTAAGGCGGTAACATCAATTGAGCTTGAAAATCCTAAAAAGGATTATCTCGAGGGCGATAAGACCCTTGATTTTTCGGGTCTTAAGGTTAAGGCAAATTACAGCAACGCCGAGTCCGAATACGTCACCGATTACACGGTCGACACATCGTCATTTGACCCGGAGCTTTACGACGTAGAGCAGAATATAACCGTTACATACACACATGCGGGGCGCAGCGCTTCGGCTACATTCCCCGTAATTGTATACGGTAAACCCGTTGTCAGCGTTGATAAAGGCGATTATAACGGCGGATGGACAAGCAAGGACGTAACCTTTACTCTTTCATCGTCTCACGAGCTTGACGGAGTTAAGTATTACTTTAAAACCGATTCCGCAGGCGTAGAAGCACCATTGGAAGGCAACACGCTTACCGTAAATGTGAACAGCAGCGATACATATTATTTTAAAGCTGTAAATTCCAAGGGCATTGAGAGCGATTACACCGAGGGCTACACCGTTATGCGTGATGATGTAGAGCCTTTGTTCACTCTTACTCCCGCCGTAACCGCGCTTACAAATAAGAGCTATGATGTTACAATAGGAAGTCTTAACGTAGGCGCTTCGGGAATAGCCTCCGTTACATTAAACGGTGAGGATATAACCGCTTCTCATGATTCGTTTACCGTTGCTGAGAACGGAACCTACAACGTAGTTGTAACTGCGGGGAACGGTCTTACGGCAGAAGAAAGCATCGTTATAAACAATATCGATAAAATTGCTCCCACCGTAAACAGCATAACCGTTTTACATAAGGACATAGGCGGTGTCGCAAGAGAGGTTTCCGGAAGCTTCTTCAGCAAGGCGGACACTTTATGCAGATTCTTTAACAAGACTGTTGAAATTACCGTTGATGCGTCGGATGAGGGCGTATCGGGAATAGACAAAATTGAATATCGCTTTGTAGATGAAAACGGTCAGCCGACCGGCTCCGACTGGAGCGTCTACGACAGCGAAAACAAACCGGCTAAAGACCCCGATTTCAAGGGCTTTGTAGAGGCAAGAGCTACCGATAAGGCAGGCAATGTTTCCGCGATACTTCGTTCGGACGGCGTGGTTATAGACGGTACTGCTCCCACCGATGTTACCGTTTCCGCTGTATACGGCGGTGATAAGGAATATCAAGAGGGTGCTTGGAGCGCAACAGATGTAAATATAACTCTTTCCTCCGAGGCTTATTCGGGAATTTATAAATATTATTACCGTGTTGACGGCGGCGAATGGCAGGAGCTTTCGGGCAATACCTTTACCGCAACCGAAACAGGTGAGCATAAATACGAATTTAAGGCCGAGAGCTATGCGGCTCTTGAGAGCAACGTCACTGCGTTTACGGTTAAGATAGACCGTCAGGTACCTGTTATCCGCGTCTCGTTCGAGGGTACCTTCGGCAGATGGACTGGTGAAGGCGTTACATTCAATTTCTCTACCGAGGAAGCTTCTCTTTCCGGTATTAACTATTATTATGACAACGGAAACGGCTGGACTCTTATCGACAGCGGCACAAGCATTGAGATAACCGATACAACCAACGCCGTTTACAGATTTAAAGCCGTTAACAATGCCGGCACCGAGAGTTATCCCTCTGACAGCTATCACGTAATGATAGATGCAAAGGTTCCCGAAATAACTCTTACTCCCGAGGTTACCGATGTTACTCCGAATCCTTATAAGATAAACATAAGCACCGAGGTAGGCGAGTCGGGACTTCGCGAGGTTACCTGCAACGGTCAGGATATAACCAATGAAGACTCTTACACCGTGTCACAGAACGGTACATACGTATTTACCGTAGTAGGCAAAAACGGCAGAGTTGCAACAAAGATATTTACGGTTACAAATATCGACGGCGATAAACCCGTGCTTACCGTATCTTCTTACGGTAAAACAGGCGAGTGGACAAGCGGCGACGTTACAATAGTTCTCTCGGCCACAAGCAATACCGGCGTTACATATTACTATGACGACGGAACGGGATTTAAGGAGATGAACGGCAGCGTTCTCAATATTGCCGAAAACTGCAATAAGACTTATACATTTAAGGCTGTTAATAAAGCGGGCGTTGAGAGCGATGTGTCGGACGGTGTTGTCGTTATGATTGATAAGAGCGTTCCGACGGACGTTACGGTAACGGCGGCTTGCGGTGAAGAAAATGTGGCTTCCGGTTCGCTTGTAAGGCAGGATGTGACATTTACTCTCAGCTCTTCGGCTTCGTCTGGCGTTAAATATCAGTATTCGCTTAACGGAGGCGAGTGGACAAATATTGAGGGCAACACTCTCACCACAAACGGCAGCGGAGCATATAATTACAAATTCCGTGCTGTCAGCGGCTCGGGTCTTGTCAGTGATAAGAGTGAATTTAACGTACAGGTTAAAATACGTTTGTTCGGCGATGTGAACGACGACGGCAAGGTTGACAGTACGGATTACAACCTTATCGTATATCATTCGCTCGGCATTGAAACTCTTACCGATGATCAGCTTGCTGCGGCGGACCTTAACGGAGACGGTGTTGTTGATCTCTCCGATGCTTCCGTGCTTGACCTCGTTATGGCAGGCAAATATAAAGCAGGCGAATAAAGTAAAGCAAGCCCAAAATAAAACGCTTATTCCGATTTTTCGGAATAAGCGTTTTTTGTTTAGTAAGCAGCCGGAGTTTTTATCAGAATTTGTTGTGAACCTTTTCGCAGAATGCGTACATATCTTTAATATTAAGCTCCGTGCCGTCGTCGAGAACGACCTTGCCGCTCCAAAGTCCGTGAACCTGATGCGTTTTCATACCGAACAGGTTGAGCGGAAGCAGGTTTGTATAGTGGTCGTAGTACGGCTTCATAGTCAAATCAAGTCTGCCGTCCTCCGAAATAAAATGCCATTCATTCATCCATCCGGCATCATCTTCGGGGTCTTTCTCAAGATGCACCGCGCCTATTTTATGGCATTTACCGTCATAGAATATAGCTGTTTCGGTTGCATTTGACTCGTCGCCGAAGCCCCATGTAAGCTCAAAGCCGAAGAGCTTGCCGTCAAGATAAGTGCTGCCGTTTCCCCAGTACCATGTATTCGTGTGCGGCCACACACCGCGCCCCCAGTCAAGAACCGTAAAGGTTTTATCCTTTGTAAATGTGTATTTCTCGTTTCCGGCAACAACGGTGCCTTCTGTCGCAAGGCAGTTGAGCTTTTGAGTAAGGAAGAAGCATCCCTGCTCATTAAACGGGGTCGCTATTGTTATGCTTTCGTGCTCGGGAAGCTTATAGCAAGTAACGTCGAATTTAACCTTTTTGCCTGAAGCCGTGCCTTCAAAATAGAGACGTCTCTCCGTTTCGCGAACGTCAAATATAAGCTTTGTTCCTCCGCGCTTATATTCGGTATAGTTCGGAACGTCGCCGTTTTTGCTGAGCCGGTTTTTGTGCGGCGTGAAAAGCTCAGTTGCCATACCGCTTATTTTTCTGCCGGTCTTGAGGTTAACAAGTCCGAAAGTGGCACAGGTGGCAAGCGATATATTAAAGAAATTGAGCTGTATCATTATATTTCCGTCGCTTATCTGGTAATAATCCCATTCCTTAAGGCGCATGGTATTTTCACGTTTTATCATTTCGGGATTATATCTGAAAAGGTTGTGCTTACAATAGCCGGGTCTTGCAAGGTTCCCGTCAGGCATAAGAAGGACGGTGCTTTCTTTTATTTCGGTCTGTTTGTTCATTTTATCCAAAATCTCCTCACTTTATAAATTTTATATTATTATACTCCAATATAAATACAAATTCAATCTGCGTTTTTTTGTCGGAAATACACAAATGCCGCTCGTGCGATTATAGACAACTGTTAAGCTGCTTGACATAATATGTAAAATGTGATTTTTTCGCAAAAAAAAGTTTATTTCTAAAATGATTTGTATTATACTATTTAAGTAAAGTTTGTATGGAGGAATACTTATGGCAAAAAACAAAATGAAAAAAACCAACACCATACATTTCGGTATTCAGCGCAAGATTGTAGCCAATATGACGACCGAATCGTGGGCAAATGTTCCTCACGTTACATACAACTACGAGCCGGACGTCACCGAATTTATGATAGAGTATAAAAGGCTTAATGAAGATTGTCCTCCCGAGAAAAAGGTCACTTTAAATACTCTTATGCTCAAAATAATAGTTGAGGGGCTCAAAGCGGATCCGATTATGAATTCTCATATCGAATTTGACCGCAAGCTTGTCAGAGGAGAAATACATACCTTTGAAAATATTGATATTTCTATGCCGATGGTCTTGCCGAACGGCGAGATGATGACAATAAATCTTCACAACTTTGAAAACAAAAACCTTGATGAGATGGTTGCGTATATCGCGGACGTAAACCGCCGTGTCGCAAACACAAATCTTGACGAGGTTATGTTTGATGTCTCTCTTGATAACACGCTTACAGCTTTAAAGCAGGGAAAAATCAAACAAACCCTTTATCGTCTTATCGGCTCAAAGACCGGTAAGCACAAGGTTAAGACCCTCAGCGGAAAGGAAAAGAGCAATTATTATAAAATTCCCGAAAAGGACAGGCTTACAAAGCACGATATCGAGCAGGGTACGATAACCGTTTCAAATATCGGCTCGGTTTACCGTGCGCAACGCGGTGAAACCTGCTTGCTTGAAATTGTTCCGCCGCAGGTTTGTGCCATAGCGGTCGGTGCCGTTCAGGATAAGCCCGTAGTCGTTGTAAATGAAGCGGGCGAAAAGGAAATAGCCATTCGTCAGGTTATGCCGCTTTGTATTGCTTTTGACCACAGAGCACTTGATTTCGGCGAGATTGTTCCGTTTATCAAACGTCTTGATGAGATATTTGCCGCTCCGGAAATAATCCATACTTGGCGCAACACCGGTATCAGCGAGGAGCATATGGCTGAAATAAAGGTTGAGCGCGAACAGCGCGAAGCAAAGTACGAGCAGAGCAAGGAACGTGAAAAAGCGCGCAAGGATGCAGAAAAGGCCGCCGAAAAAGCCCGCAGAGATGCCGAGAAGGCACGTAAGGATGCGGAAAAGGCAGAGCGTGACGCGGCGGAAAAAGCCGAGAAAGCTCGCAAGGACGCAGAAAAAGCGGAGCGTGAAGCGGCGGAAAAAGCTAAAAAAGCCGATGAAAAGGTGAAAAAAGAGGCTGAAAAGGCGCGCAAGGATGCAGAAAAGGCCGAGCGAGATGCCGCAGAAAAAGCCGAAAAGGCACGCCGAGAGGCAGAAAAAGCAAAAATAGAAGCCGTTGCCAAGGCGGAAAAAGCAAAACGCGATGCCGAGGAAAAGGCACGCAAGGAATCCGAAAAAGCCCGTAAAGAAGCCGAAAAAGCAAAAGCCAAAGCGGCAGAGGCAAAGGCAAAAGCTGAAAAGGCTCGTAAGGCAGCGGAAGAAATTAAGACTGATAAAGCTGAAAAGGCGGCACAGGAAGCCGAAAAAGAGGCGAAGGAAGCCGAAAAAGAGGCTGAAAAGGACGAGGCAATAGCCGAGCAAACCGAAAAAGAGGCAAATAATAAATAAAACGAGCCAATGGGGGCTAAAGGAGAAAAACAATGGGTAAGGACATAACTTTGGTTGTTATGGCTGCCGGTATGGGCAGTCGTTTCGGCGGATTAAAGCAGCTTGAGCCGATAGGAAAAAACGGGGAGGTAATTCTTGATTTTTCGGTTTACGATGCGGTAAAGGCAGGCTTTAATAAGGTTGTTTTTGTTATAAAACACGCAATCGAGGATGATTTTAAACGTATCGTCGGCTCGCGTATAGAAAAAAAGGTTAAGGTTGAGTACGTTTTTCAGGAGACAGATGCTCTTCCTGAGGGCTTTACCTGCCCTGCAGACCGTCAAAAGCCGTGGGGAACCGCTCATGCGATTCTCTGCTGTAAGAATGTTGTAAAAGAGCCGTTTGCGGTTGTAAATGCCGATGATTATTACGGCAGAAGCGCATTTAAGAAGATTTACG
>OGWQ01000104.1_pt1 | contig 65705 bp, 64 predicted proteins | sample 1576091 | NCBI WGS metagenome assembly OGWQ01 (sample SAMEA3541584, study PRJEB24748) | human gut metagenome | biome: human gut; feature: human-associated habitat; material: faeces | place: China | collected 2012
CCACACCCATCTGCGCCAGCACAATAAGCACCATGGGCAGGTTAAAAATAAAGCCGAAAGGCACAACCAGCATCAGGAAAAAGTCCAGATAGCTTTCTATTGAAAGCATTGGGGCAATGTTGCCGCCGGCAAAGGTTGTAAAAAAGTGCAGCCCCTGCGGAAATACAAAAAAGTACGCAAAAGCAATGCCGGCCCAGAACAAAAGCACCGACGACGGCACAAACAGCATCAGCGCCGAACGCTCTCTGCCGGTTAAGGCCGGCACCAGAAACGCCCACAGCTCATAAAACAAAACCGGAGCGGCAATCAGCACGCCGCAGGCAAGCGCAATTTTTATGTAAATAAAAAACGCTTCTGCCGGGCGCATATAATACAAATTGGTGGCAGGCGCCGTCAGCACTGCCACAATTTCGTCAATATAAAAGCTGCTTACCAGCGTACCTGCGGCAAGCGCTGCCAGACTGTGCAGAATTCTGCGCCGCAGTTCGCCCAGATGTTCCGTTAAGGTCATTGCCTCATCATTGTTATCTAACGGACGGCCATTATCCATAGCTTGTGCCGTCACTTTTTGGCTTCCGCCTGTACAGTTTCCGCACCGGCAGACGCAGCGTCCCTGGTTTCCGCGGTTTCGGCAATTTCACCTGCTTTTTTAATTTCTGTTTCCGTGCTGTTTACAGCCTGCTTAAATTCCTTCATGCTTTTGCCAAGGGCAGAACCGATTTCCGGCAGTTTGCCGGGACCAAAAAAGATAAGTCCTATAACCAAAATAAGCAAAAGTTCGGGTAAGCCTAAACCAAACATAATAATTCCTCCTTGCAGCCGCTTTATTATAAGTTTTATGCTTTGCTACATATATAGTAACACTTGCAGCTAACTCTAAGTCAAGCCTTATTTAAAATTTAATCTCGGGCTAACCTTCGTTTTACTTATACTAAACAAAGCGCCTTAATCAATGCTGATAAGCTCATAATTGGGGTTGCCCATTTTCAGTTCTTTCATGTAACTTAACTGGCGCAGTCCTTCGCGGCTTTCAATGCGCTCAATCAGGTCTTTGTTGTCGCCGCCCGGTTTGTCATAAACCATGTCCACGCACGCCTGGTCAATCGCCAGCAAATCTGTGGAAGCCACCATGCCGATATCACCGATGGTCGGTTCTTCCGCTTCCGGACCGGCGCAGTCGCAGCGCACGGACATTCTGTTAAGCACATTAACATAAGCAATGTGTTTGCCGAAAAAGTCCGTTACGGCTTTGCCTGCCTCCGCCATGTGCTCCATAAAATGCGCCCCGCGGATGGAAAAATCGGCATTGTGCTGCATGACCTTGCCTACTTTGGCATCGGCACAGCCAATGGCGATGTTCTTCAGCGAGCCGCCGAAGCCGCCAGAAGCGTGCCCTTTAAAATGCGTCAGCACAACCATGCTGTCATAAGTGGGCAGGCTTTTGCCGACGTACATTTCTTTAAAATGCTTGCCGCCGCGTACCGGCAGCAGCGGCAATGGTGCCGTTTTTTAGTTTTTCCGTTTCGCCGAGCAGTTTTTTGCCGTGGCTGTACAGGTATTTTCCGGGTTCAGTCAGCGTAAAGCGGCGTGTGCTGCGCACCAAAAGCTGTACCCCCAGTTCTTTTTCCAGCGACAATATCTGCTGAGATATTGCCGACTGCGATATAAAACATTCTTCGGCCGCTTCTGTAAAGCTGCCGGTGTCCACTACGGTTACAAAATATTTAATCTGCCTCAGCAGCATAAGCCGCCCCTCCTCTCTCAGGAACTGTATTTTTATTGTAAAGTTTTGACTTTACTTTCAGTCAAGCCGTTACGCAGATTTTTCAAAAACTTTTCTTATTTTTGCTACAAAGCCTTTCCTTGCCGCATAAAAGCATGTTTTTTAATTATTTACTATCATATACAACAGACTAAACTCAAAACAAATTCTATTTTTAATGCTATTTATAAGAATTTTTTATGAACATTTTTCAACAGCCCTTGACTTAGAGCCGTCTTCAACTTTTATAATAAAGGCGTAAAAACACATCCTGCCCAGGGCAGGCTAAAAAGGCAGGGATTATTATGAAAAAAACAGCCAGAATTTTGCTTGCGCTTTGCGCTTGCATGCTTATAGGAGGTAATGCCGCTATGGCACAGGACAGAATGGAAGAAAGCTCCGCTGCCGTTAAAGCCCTTTACGGTGCGGAAAATCCGTGCAGCATTAAAGGTGCGCCGGAACTTGGCGGGATTATGCAGAAATTTATTTACAGCGATGTGAACAATCAGGTAAAAATGCCGTTGGCGCAAAAAGAGCTGCTGACACTGGTAGTTTTAACTGCCAACAATACTCCGGAAGATATCGGCATTCACGTTAAAGGCGCGTTAAATGCCGGGTCAACGCCCGAAGAAATACGCGAAACCATTTACCAGTGCACGCCTTATGTTGGTTTTGCACGCACCAAGGCCGCGCTGATTGAAATGCAGATTGCTTTTGAAGAAGCAGGCGTAAAACTGCCGCTGGAAAACCAGGGCACAACTACCGACGCCGACCGCATTGCCAAAGGCGAACAAACGCAGGTTGATATTTTCGGCGACCGTATGCGCGGTTTTGCAAATTCCGGCAAAGGCGACCAGGCGCACATTAACAACTGGCTCAGCGGCAACTGCTTCGGCGATTACTACACCCGCAAAGTGCTTGATTTAAAACAGCGCGAGCTGATTACCTTTACCGCAATTATCACGCTTGGCTGCTGCGACCCGCAGGCCAAAGCACATGTTAACGGCAACCTTGGCGTAGGCAACACCCGTCAGGATTTAATTGACGCCGTTACCGTGGCGCTGCCTTACATCGGCTATCCGCGCACGCTCAACGCCATCAGCGCCATTAACGCCGTTGTACCGGCAGAATAAAAAAGTTTCCCCGTTCCGCAAATAAAAAAATTCGCCCGGAGGCGGAAATTTACGAAAGAGGAGTAAAGCATATGAAAACTAAAAAACTTTTATTAGCATTATGCGCATTTATGATTATGGGAGGTAATGCAGTTATGGCACAGGAACAAACAATACCTGAAGAATTTGCAAAAGAAAACATTTTTGGGCTTGGCGAAAAAAACGTGGCTTACCAGCAGTATTTTATCGGCCAGAGCTATTTAAACCCGCTGACCAAAGAACGTGTGGGCACAGCCAACGTAACCTTTGAACCCGGCTGCCGCAATAACTGGCATATTCACCACAAAGGCGGGCAGATTTTACTGGTAACCGCAGGCCGCGGCTACTACCAGGAATGGGGCAAACCCGCGCAGGAACTTAAACCCGGCGACGTTGTAAACATTGCACCCGAAGTTAAACACTGGCATGGCGCCGCACCGGACAGCTGGTTTGCGCACATTGCCATTGAAGTACCGGCTGAAGGCAGCAGCAACGAATGGCTGGAACCCGTTACCGATGAAGAATACAGCAAATTAAAATAAACCGCAGTAAACAAGTACGAATAAAGAATCCGCTTACACAAGTACAAACCCCCTCCGCTGTTAAAGCGAAGGGGGTTATTATTATGCCTGCGGAAGCAAATAAAAAAAGCACTGCAATACTGATTACAGTGCTTTGGCTATAAAATAAAAATGGTGATCCACCCGCGACTCGAACGCGGGACACCCTGATTAAAAGTCAGGTGCTCTACCGACTGAGCTAGTGGATCACATCAGTTACTAAAACGTCAAGCCCGTTCCAGCAACAAAATAATTATACAAATTAATCATTGCTTTGTCAAGCATTTTCAATAATTTTTCTGCAAAAATTTTTATGCGCGCTGTAGGTTTCCGGCAGGCCTGCCTGCATAAATTCTTGCGCACACAAACGTAAAACACAGCGCAAGAAAAATTATGCCGCCAAACAACATGCTGCCCATTCCCCAAGAGGCTATTATTTCGCCGCACAGCATGGTGCCAAAAGTTGTTCCGAGGTTGGCAGCCGTTAAAAACAGGCCGTTGGCAAAATCCGGTGCTTCTGGCGCGGCAGAGGTAATCCAGTATTGGTTTATATTTACATTAACGCCGCCAATAATGCCCCATACAAGCGTTAATGCCACCACCGCCGGTGCGTAAGCGCCCGTAAAATACACCGCCATATATACGGCCGCCAGTGCCGGGGCAAACAGCACCGCCGTGCGCAGCGGCGCTTTGGTAAGCAGCCTGCCGCCGATAATATTGCCCAAAATATTGGCGCAGCCATATATAAACAGCACCGCGCTGATATTGTTCCACGAAAGGTGCGTAATTTGTTCAAGATAGCCGGAATAAAAACCGAATACGCCAAAAACAGCGCCGTTCATAAAAATAATGCCTGCAATAGAAAGCCAGAGCACCGGGCGTTTTAACAGCACCAGCTGTTCCTTGCAGGAAGCGCGCCCCTGTACAGGTAAACGCGGCACCAAAACAAGCGTTGCCGCAAACGCCAGAAGATTGCCTGCCGCAAATACCGCCATTGCCGCGTCAAGCGAAAAATTGGCCGCCACAAAGCTGCTTATGGGCACTCCCAGCACCATGCCTGCCGAAACGCCTACAATAACTTTGGCAACAGCTTTTAACCGGTCTTTTTCCGGTACGGAAGCACCGGCAACGGAAAAGGCCAGCGAACAGTACACCGGATGCAAAAAGGCAGGCAGCACGCGGGCAGCAAGCGCCACGGCAAAATTATCCGTACACATTCCCGCTATATTGCCAACTGCAAAAAGCCCCAGCACCAGCAGCATCACTTTTTTGCGTTCCATACCGGAAAACAGCAGCGGCATAACCGGCCCGGAAAACGCTACCGCCAGCGCAAAAAGGCTTATTAAAAGCCCTGCCTGAGGTATGCTTACGGCAAAGCGCTCCGCCAGAAGCGGCAAAATGCCTATAACGCCCATTTCGGTATTGATAATGCTGAACACGCCAATGGTTAAAATAAATATCATTAAATTACCGTTTGATTTTAACAATGCAGTTCCTCCTTTAAATTTTTATAATTAAAGCCGCTTTAACAAATTTATTATAAAAAACGCCATTGTTAAAAACAAATACTTAATTTGGCTGTTTTATATGCTTTTTAAGTATAAATTTTTACAAACGCCTGCTGAACTTTTGCATTAAAAATATTTACAAATAAAATAATTGGTGTAATATATAGTATGATGTAAGCAAAAGCTAACCATTACGCATTTCAGTTCAACAATATGCTTTTGAAAAATAAAATGCTGGAAAATATTTTAAACTTGTGTTATCATAGAAAGCAGACGCAATTTTAAAACAATATTTTTTATTAATTAGCAAAAGTCATTCCTAAATGGAGGATTTTATATGCAGATAGGTTTGGATATCGGCAGCACCACTGTAAAAATAGCCGTGCTGGATGATGCCGGAAAACTGCTTTTCAGTAAATATGCCCGTCATGCCAGCCGCATTACGGAAACCATAAAAACCATACTCGATGAACTTGCCGCGCAGATGCCGTGGCTTAAAAGAGCACGTCTTGCCATCAGCGGCAGCGCAGGCATTGGCGTTGCCGAAGGCTGCGGCGTGCAGTTTGTACAGGAAGTTTTTGCAGAAAAAATATGTACGGAACGCCTTAACCCGAATACGGACGTTGTTATTGAACTGGGCGGCGAAGATGCTAAAATATTATTTTTAGGGCGGCATTTTGACGCCCGCATGAACGACAGCTGTGCAGGCGGCACAGGAGCTTTTATCGACCAGATGGCTTCTTTGCTGAACGTACCGGCCGAAGAACTTGACAAACTGGCAGCCACCGCCAAAACACGTTACACCATTGCCAGCCGCTGCGGCGTATTTGCCAAAAGCGACATTCAGCCCCTTTTAAACCAGGGTGCGGAAAAAAATGACCTTGCTGCAAGCATTTTTGACGCCGTTGCCAGCCAGGCGGTAACAGGCCTTGCCAAAGGACGCCCCATTAAAGGCAACGTGCTTTACCTTGGCGGCCCGCTGACCTTTTTTGGCTGCCTGCGCGCCAGCTTTGACAAAATTTTAAATTTACAGGGCACCTGCCCCGAAAACAGCTTATATTATGTGGCAATGGGCTGCGCTTTTTGTGCCGAACACACCGTAGACCTTACCACGCTGACGGAAAAAATGCACGCTGCGGATGCCAACCGCCAGTTTGAGCATTTGCCGCCGCTGTTTAAAAATATTGAAGAATATGACGCCTTTGTTGCGCGCCACAACCGCGACAATGTTCAGCGCGGCGATATTGCAGCCGCCAGTGAAGCCTATCTCGGTATCGACAGCGGCAGCACAACCATAAAAATTGCCGTAGTTGCACCGGACGGCAAGCTGCTTGATTCTTTTTACCAGAGCAACAAAGGCAACCCCGTTGTCGCCGTGCGCGATTACCTGACCGGATTTTACGAAAAATACCCCAACTGTAAAATACTTGCCGCTGCAGTTACAGGCTACGGCGAAGAACTTATAAAACACGCCTTCCACGCCGATTATGGCATTGTGGAAACCATGGCGCATTTTATTGCTGCCAAAAGCCTTTTGCCGGAAGTCGATTTTATTCTCGACATCGGCGGGCAGGACATTAAATGCCTTAAAATACACAACGGCTGCATCGACAACATCTTTTTAAACGAAGCATGCTCCAGCGGATGCGGCAGCTTTTTGCAGACTTTTGCCGGTATTCTCGGTTACAGCGCAGAAGACTTTGCCAAAATAGGCCTTTTTGCCGATAAACCGGTTGACCTTGGCAGCCGCTGCACCGTATTTATGAACAGCAACGTAAAGCAGGCGCAGAAAGACGGCGCTTCCGTTGCCAATATCAGCGCCGGGCTTTCCATAAGCATTGTTAAAAACGCACTGTTTAAAGTTATTCGCCCTTCCGGGCCCGATGACCTTGGCAAACACATTGTTGTGCAGGGCGGTACTTTTTTAAACAACTGCGTGCTGCGCGCCTTTGAGCAGGAACTGAACCTTGAAGTTGTGCGCCCCGATATAGCAGGCTTAATGGGTGCTTACGGCGCGGCATTATATGCACAGGAACGCCGCAAACTGCATCCGCAGGATTCCGCGCTGCTTAAAGCGGAGCAGCTGCGCACTTTTTCACATACGGTTAAATCCGTTACCTGCGGGTTATGCAGCAACCACTGCCACTTAACGGTAAATATCTTTGCCGACGGCAAACCTTACATCAGCGGCAACCGCTGCGAACGCCCGGTTACGCACTGCGCGCCCAACGACAGCCTGAACCTTTACCGATACAAGCTGCAGTTACTGGAAGAATTTAAGCCAGTACCCGGCAGGCGCGGCAAAATCGGCCTGCCTCTCGGCCTTAATATGTACGAACTGCTGCCGTTTTGGCATACCTTTTTTACGGAGCTGGGCTTTGAAGTAATTACCAGCCCCATTTATGACAAAACCATTTTCCAGAAAGGCCAGAACACCATTCCGAGCGACACGGTATGTTACCCGGCCAAAATGATGCACGGCCATATAAAATGGCTGCTGGCGCAGGGCGTTACAAGCATTTTTTATCCCTGCATGACCTACAATGTTGATGAGGACACAGCGCAGAACTGTTATAACTGCCCGGTTGTTGCCTATTACCCTGAAGTTTTGGCGGCAAACATTGAAGAATTAAAAAATATTCACTTCTTTTACGATTACCTCGGCCTTTTGAACAAAAAACTGCTGGCCAAAGAATTATATAAAATGCTGAACCCCGTTTATACGGATTTGAGCAGTGCGGAAATTAAAAACGCGCTTACCCCCGCTTTTAAGGCTTACCGGGATTTTGAAGCCCGCGTTAAGGAGCAGGGCAAAAAAATAACCGAAGAAGCCTTAAGCAAAAACATACCGGTTATTATCCTTGCGGGACGCCCGTACCATACCGACCCGAAAATTAACCACGGCATAGACCGCCTTATTACCGGGCTGGGCGCTGCTTTAATCAGCGAAGACTCTGTAAGCGGCAATATTGACCGCAAAGATTTGAACAAAGACCTGGAAGTTTTAAACCAGTGGACCTATCACAGCAGGCTGTATGCCGCCGCTAAATTTGCCGCGCAGAACCCTGCCATGAACCTTGTTCAGCTTGTAAGCTTCGGCTGCGGCTGCGACGCCATTACGGCCGACGAATGCCGCCGCATACTGGAAGAAAACGGCAAAATTTACACCCAGATAAAAATTGATGACATTGAAAACCTTGGTGCGGCACGCATAAGGCTGCGCAGCCTGTTTGCGGCACTGGGCTTTGAATGCTGAAATAATTTTTGAAGGAGCAATTTTTATGTCAGAAACTGTGCTACCGGTTTTTACCAAAGAAATGAAAGCTACGCACACCATACTTGTGCCGAATATGCTGCCGTTTCATTTTGCCTTGCTGCGTTCCGCGCTGCAAAGCTGCGGCTACAAAGCCGAAATTTTACAGAACACCGGCCGCAGCGTTATTGAAACAGGGCTGAAATACGTTAACAGCGATATATGTTACCCGGCGCTGCTCGTCATCGGGCAGATTATAAGCGCGCTGGAAAGCGGCAGATACGACCTCAGCAAAACAGCAGTTATGCTCAGCCAGACCGGCGGCGGCTGCCGCGCTTCCAATTATATATATCTTCTGCGCAAAGGTATGGAAAAAGCAGGCCTCGGCAATGTGCCAATCATCAGCCTTAATGTAAACGGCATGAACGAACAACCAGGCTTTGAGCTTAACCTTGCCATGATAAAAAAATTTATGGCCGCCATTATTTACGGCGACACTTTAATGTACCTTGCCAACAAAACCCGCCCCTACGAAACCATTAAAGGCGCGGTGGACGAACTGGCAGGCAAATGGCTGAACAAGCTTGAAACCGCTTTTATGGAAGGCAAAGCGCAGGCTACCGGAACCATGAAACAGCTTTCGCGCGCTTTGGCGGAAGACTTTGCCGCTCTGCCGCAAAAAGCGGAGCATAAAATAAAAGTTGGCATTGTCGGCGAAATTTACATTAAATATGCAGGGCTTGGCAACAACAATTTAGAGCAGTTTTTACAGAAGCAGAACTGCGAATACATGCTGCCGGGGCTGCTGAACTTTATTATGTACTGCGCCGATACTTACTTAACGGACTACAAACTGTACGGCGGCAAATTTTTTAAATACGGCATTTCCAAAATGGCAATGTTTTATTTAAAACGCCTGGAAAAAATCATGCTTTCCGCACTTTCCACCCCGCCCTTTAAGCCGCCCGCTTCTTACGAAGAAACCAAAGCGCTTGCCAAAGGCGTTATTGGATACGGCAACAACATGGGCGAAGGCTGGCTTTTAACAGCCGAAATGCTGGAACTTGCCAAAAACGGCTACAACAACATCATCTGCGCGCAGCCCTTCGGCTGCCTGCCAAACCACATAGCCGGGCGCGGCATGCTTAACAAAATCAAGGAAATTGCCGAAAATGCCAATATCCTGCCTATCGACTACGATTCCAGCGCTTCCAAAGTAAATCAGGAAAACCGCATTAAATTAATGCTGGCTACCGCCGAATAAAATTTTAAACAAAAAATAAACCCCGTTGCCAAAGAACTGACAACGGGGTTTATTTTTACCGTTATTTAATTAATTGCTGCCCTGATAAACCATACCCTGAATATCGGTATCGGCTTTGACCTGTACAAAGGTGGTGGAGCCTGCCGGAATATTTACGGATTTACCGGTTACAAAAGCACCGCCGATAATACCTACCGGGCCAAGCACTACCATACCGCCGATAGCGGCACCTGCTGCACCGGCAACGGTTTCGGCTGCCTGTTTGGCAACATCACCGAGGAATACTTTAACGCGGGTATTATCAATAGCGTAAATAAAGCCAAAGTCAACATCAATGCGGGCATCCTGGCCGAACATACGCGGGCCTACAACCTTGGTTACCTTGCCAACGCCTTCAGCGCCTTTCGGCAGTACCAGCACATCATTAACAAAAACATTGTCGGCAACTTTGTATTTTACAACATCGCCTGCTTTTGCGGTTTTGCTGCTGAGGTCTTCGGCAAATTCAAGCTTGATTACAGAATCTTTCGGCAGAGTTACGGTTTCAACAACAACAATACCGTCCTGGAAAGCAAGGTTTGCCAGTGCTTCAAGGCGTCCTGCAAGAGAGCCTGCGCCAACTTCGCCGTTCAGCATGGTTTCCAGTGCTTCAATGCGGCTTTTGGCCGGGCCGCCTGCCGTGCTTTCGGTAAACTGCCATTCAACAGCGTTCAGCTTGGTTAAAAAGCTTGCTTCGCCGCTGCCGGCATAACCGTTGATATAATCATACAAATTATCAACTCTATTTAAAATAGGGTCAGTGGTAATGGTGCCGTAAACGTCATCTTCAAGGCTGTCCATTCTGCTGACCAGTGCGCCTGCCTGTTCCGTACCGTATAATGTAACTTCCAGTGCGCCCATTTTTTCACTGGCAGACATTGTTTTCGGCGCAGCGGAGGCTTCAATGGCAGCGCTGGCAGAAATTTCGTCACCTGCTGCGGCTAAAGCTACGCCCGGAAAGGCAGATGTAACAGTAAGTGTTAACGTTAAAAATAAAGTAAGGAGTTTTTGTTTCATTTCATTACCTCCGTGCAAAAATATATATTAATTATATCATAAAAAGGCTTAAAAAAACAGTAAACTAATTGAAAACCGGGCAAGCATTAAAGCAAAGCCCGGTTTTATTTATTATTTTAAATATTTTGCAAAACTTGCCGCTACGGCATCTTTCATTTCGTCCATTTTGGCAAAGCGCCTTCTGTGCTGAGCACGTTTGGATGGCTTCAGTTCCTCCATGGATTTTCTGTATTCGGGAATGGGTATTTTGTAAAAACGCTTGTCGTCAAGCTGCGTTCCTTCACATTCCTGCCAGAAGGCATCCAGCGAAGTTTTCAGTTTGCGGTCCACGCGGATATGGTTCATGGCATAATAGCCTTCGTTGCTGACGGCGTAAATGCTTTCGCAGCCCAATGCCGCCGCCACGTTGCGGATACCGTAAAAAATAAGGTTTTTGGTACGGTAGCCATAAAAGGCTTTGGTCAGCCCTTTGATAACCTCCGAGCCGTTGGGAGTTCCCTGCAATGCGCCAATCCACAGCGCAGGTTCGCCGTTTTTACCGGGCGCCAGCCAGAACATAATCTGATACAGCGCTTCTTTATCCCACATCAGCACCAGCGAAAGGCAGCCTTCCTTGCGCTGCCCGGCGTGGAACCATAATTCCAGCGTCAGCGGCTTTTCTTCGTAACTGTCTTCCCACAGGCGCAGCATTTCTCCATCTGCATAAAGCCTGCGCAGGGCGTCTTCGGTTAACTTGCTTTCCAAAAATTCCACATGCGCCTTTACAAGGCTGATGCGTTCATCATAGGTGGAGTTTTTGTAAAAGAACTGCCTTGTCGCCTGCTCCACAAAACTTGTTGTATGGCGCAGCATATCACGGCGCAGCGGCGTTGCCGCAAAGAAATCCAGCAGGCCGCCAATCTGTTCGCTGTGCAGCATGCAGCGGGAACGGAAAACAACGTACCTTTTCCATTCTTTCAAGCGTTTGGTATTATACAGGCTATGCCCGATATGTTGTAAAATTTCTGTATCCATGTCAGCCTCGCAATTGTTTGATATGTTACATTATACCATATTGCAGGCCTTACTGCCAGTTATGCCTTGTCGCGGTCATACATCGGGCGCAGGCGGTCCTGCATGGGAATTTTATCGGCAGCAGCCGCAAGCAGCGCCCATTCATACAGCGTGCTCTGTGCGCCAACGGGCTCCAGGCGGTTGGTAACGCGGCGGTAAGTGCCATTGGATTGCATCATGTGCGCGCCGACGTTATCGCGCAGGTACAAATCAAGCACCTTTTTAATACGCTCGATATGCGCCGGCGTTTCAACCGGGAAGAACAATTCAACGCGGTCGTTAAGGTTACGAGGCATCCAGTCTGCACTGGAGAGGAAAAGCTGTTCCTTGCCGCCGCCCTGGAACCAGAAAATACGGCTGTGTTCCAGCTGCCTGCCGACAATGCTGCGTACGGTAATGTTATCGCTGATGCCGTCCATGCCAGCGCGCAGGCCGCAGATACCGCGGATGATAAGGTCTATTTTAACGCCTGCCATGGAAGCCTCGTACAGTTTCTGAATAACGGGGTAGTCAATCAGCGAGTTCATTTTGGCAATGATATGCCCGGTGCCGCCTTTTTTAACAATACTGATTTCGTTGTCGATAAGTTCATAAATCTTTTTGCGCAGTCCGAGCGGTGCCATAACCAGTTTGTTCCATACCGGCGGGTCCGAATAACCGGACAGCACATTGAAGAATGCCGAAGCGTCACTGCCGAACTGGTCATTGGCAGTCATCAGGCCCATATCGGTATAAAGTTTGGCCGTGTTATCGTTGTAGTTGCCTGTACCAAGGTGTACATAACGCTTAATGCCGTCTGCTTCCTTGCGCACAACCAGAATAATTTTGGCGTGGGTTTTAAGGCCCATCAAACCGTAAATTACGTGGCAGCCTGCTTCTTCAAGCCTGCGTGCCCAGATGATATTGTTTTCTTCATCAAAGCGAGCTTTTAATTCTACCAGTACCGTTACCTGCTTGCCGTTTTCGGCAGCGCGGGCAAGGGCTGCAACTATCGGCGAGTTGCCGCTGACGCGGTAAAGCGTTTGCTTAATGGCAAGTACGTTCGGGTCGTTGGCAGCGTCGCTTACAAATTTAACTACCGGGTCAAAGCTTTCATAGGGGTGGTGCAAAAGCACGTCGCGTTCACGCAGAACTTTAAATATATCGCTGTCGTCCGGCAGTTCCAGCGGGCGCTGCGGCACAAATGGCTCATACAGCCAGGGCCACATGCCCGGCAGCGAAGCAAATTTAAAGAAGCAGGTTGCGTCAAGCGGACCGTTAATTTCATAAACCTCCTGCTCGGTAATGTCCAAATTATCGTACAAAAATTTTCTGATGCGGTTGTTGGCCTTATTGTAAATTTCCAGCCTTACGGAAGCGCCGCGCGTACGTTTACGCAGGGATTTTTCAACTTCTTTCAGCAGGTTGTCAATATCGTCCTCGTCAAATTCCAAATCAGCGTCGCGCGTAATGCGGAACGGCACAACATCCAGAATTTTGCAGCCGCTGTACAAATCGGAGCAATGCTCGTTAATAACGTCTTCCAAAAATACAAAGCTGCGTTTTTCCTCGCCGGGAACTTCCAAAAGGCGCGGCAGTACGGAAGGCACCTGCACGATGCCCATGCTGTCTTCGCCCTCCTGGTTGGTAAGTTCTACCGCAAGGTTCAGCGTTTTGTTTGCCAAAAACGGAAACGGGCGCGAGGCGTCAACAGCCATCGGCGTCAGTACCGGGAAAATTTCTTCCTGGTAATAAGCCTCCAGCCAGCGGCGGCCTTTTTCGCTTAATTCGCTTACGCGGCAAATGTAAATGCCTGCCTCGCGCAGCTCCTTAACCAGCGAAAGCAGATATTTGTTTAACAGCTTCATCTGGTCATGAGCTGCTTTGCTTATTTCTTCAAGCTGGGCTTTAACGGTAAGCCCTGCCGCGTCGCGTTTGTTAATGCCGTTTTCGTACTGGTCCCATAAGCCTGCCACGCGCACCATAAAAAACTCATCAAGGTTAGACGCTGTAATGGCAACAAATTTCAAGCGTTCCAAAAGCGGCGTGGTTTTTACGCCGGCTTCGCGCAGCACGCGCAGGTTAAATTTTAACCAGCTGAGTTCGCGGTTAAAAAAGTATTCCGGTTTATTAAGATTAATTTTTTCGTTCTTTTCCATTTATCTGTCCACCCGTTCCAAAACTGCCTGTAATCCGTAAACTTCTTCAAAGAAAGATGCCTTGGAGGCAAAAGTCCATTCTTCTATCGTCAAATCTTCAAGGGCAACGGCTTCCACCTTCATTACGCCGTTTTTAACGTTAACGCGGCAGCTTTTGATTTTTTGCTTATAGCTGCGGTCCATGGCATCGGCAAGACGCACCAGCGCGGCTATTTTTGCTACCAGCGGCATAATTTCCGGCGACATTTCTTCCACTTCGGCATGGCGTTTGCCGCTGAACAGCCTGTGCGCATGGTAATAGCTTGCCAGCGCCACAATTTTTTTGTCCATTTCGCTGAAGCCTAAAATGTCGCACGACATAATCAGCATATAGCTGTACAGCGAATGGCTGCGCAGCGAAACGTATTTGCCGATATCGTGCAGCAGCGCGGTTGCCTGCAAAAGAATGCGGCTGTGGCTGTCAAGCCCGTGGTGTTTACCGAGCTTATCGAACATGGCAAGGGCAAGCTTGGCCACCTGGCGCGAATGTGCTTCGTCATACTGGTAACGCTCACCGATGCTGTACAGGAGGCTGAGCTGCTCCTGCTCAAGCTCGTCGGCATAATCCTTGCTGGCTTTCGGGCCGATATGCAAAAGGCAGATGCCGTCAATAAAGCGGTCATCCGTAAGGATAATTTCCTGAACCGGCACCAGTGCCAGAAGCTGCTCGTACAGCAAAATTGTCGGCACAACCAGTTCCGCCACATCTTCGTTGATTTTAAACACTTTAATAATCTGCGGCAGGTTCAGCTCATGCACGGTTTTAAACAGCTGCATGAACTGTTCCGTTTTAATGCGGATAACGCCGGCTTTAAATTCAACGCCCATCATCTGCAGCAGAAGTTCCGATTCCGCGCCTGTCAGCACAAGATAATGTATCTGCTCGTTTTTCAACGCGTCCCTTACCGCGCCCATCGTACTTGAAAGGTATTCGGCAAGAGCCTGGTTGAATTTCATTGAACTGCGCTGATTGCGGTTAAAGCTTTCCTTAACGCGGATAACGCCGATATTAAGGTTCTGCTGGTAGCGTATAATATTATCTTTTACAAAAGTAATGCCAAGCCCGCCGGAGGAAATATCCATCATCAGCATGCTCTCATCAACGCCGGTCAGGCCGTCAAGCTTCATGGTGCGGCGGATGGAAGCATACTTGGTATAAATTTCTTCCGGAAGGTCAATAACCGTTACTTTCAAGCCCGTCCTGATATAAATCTGGTCTAACAGGAACACGCGGTTTAAAGCCTCGCGCACTGCGGTTGTTGCCTGCATGCTGTATTCTTCAACTTCATATTCCGTCATCAGGCGTTTAAAGCCAACCAAAAGCTCGCAAATTTCATTTACCATGCTGAACGGAATAATTTTGTTTTTGAAGGTTTCTTCGCCCAGGCGCACGCGGCGGTTGCATTCCTCCAGAACTTTCATGTTGTTTAAATTGCGGTACTGCACAATCTGCATGCTTATCATCTCAGAGCCGAGATGTATTGCTGCAAAAATTTTATATTGTTTTTTTCTCACATGACCACCTCATTAAAGCATTATGTATTAATTCGACACAGCACCCTTAAATCCTTGCCTTTAACAATTTTTTTACAGCGCCTTACCATCCTTTTTACAAATTATGAGTTTTTTTGCAGGATTTTTTACTTTTTCCGGTAAATATATATTTATTATGCGGTTTTACTGAATGTAAAATGACGGGAGGTATGTATTTTGCAGAGGATAGCTATTATAGATATCGGTTCTAACTCAGCGCGCCTTGTTATAACTCATATTTATAAAAACGGCGCCTACAACATGGTATACAACCAGAAAGAAGCCCTGCGCCTGAGCCAGAAAATTGACAAAAACGGCAACCTTACGCAGCAGGCGTTTACCGACACCATTGAAACCATGAAAAGTTTTGCCTATATGTGCAAACTGTACCACGCAGACAGGATTATTGCCGTGGCAACGGCCGCCATCCGCAATGCGGGCAACGGTGCGGAGCTTACGCGCCTCGTACAGCGTGAAACAGACATTAACCTGCACATTATAACGGGCAACACCGAAGCCTATATCAGTTACCTCGGCGTTATCAACACCCTTCCCTACCACAGCGGCATTATTTTCGACCTGGGCGGCGGCAGCACGGAGCTGATTCTGTTTCAGGACCGCAAAATACTGGAATCCGTTTCCGTTCCTATCGGCGCAGTAAACACCACCGCACTTTTTAATACACGCAACACCATAAGTTCTTCCGTTTACGGCGAGTTGAGCTTCTTTCTGCGCACGCGCCTTGCGGAATACCCCTGGCTGAAGCAGCCCAAGCTTCCGCTTATCGGCGTAGGCGGCACGGCGCGTACCATAGGCAAAATGCACCAGCGCGCAACCAAATACCCCACAACCAAAATTCATAACTATAAATTAACGGTACAGGCCTTCCGCGGCATTTTTAACCGCCTTAAAAACAGCACGCTTGAAGAACGCCGCAAAATCTCCGGCCTCAGCAGCGACCGCGCCGATATCATCATTGCCGGCGCTGCCATTATTAACGCGCTTTTTGAAGTTACCGGCAGCAAGCAGCTTATAACCAGCGGCTGCGGCCTGCGCGAAGGGCTGTTTTACGATTACTATTCCAAAGAACGAGGCATACCACTTATTGCCGAAGATATCTTAGCACGCAGTACGGATAATATTTTAAACCTTTACACGCCCGACCTCACGCACAGCCACCATATTACCAACCTGGCGCTGGCCATGTTTGATGCCTGGAAACCGCTGCACGGGCTTGGCAAAAACTGCCGCCGCCTGCTTAAAACGGCAGCGCTGCTGCATGATATAGGCATTACCATTAACTTTTACAGCCACGCGCGCCACAGCGCCTATATGATTCAAAACGCGAAGCTTTTCGGGCTTACGCATAAAGAGCAGCTGCTGGCTTCGGCCGTTGCAGGCTGGCACAACGGCATTTCCAAAAGCTATTTTTCGCGCGACCCGCTGTATATGACCATGCTGACGGAAAACAACTGGCAGACGGTAAGCAGGCTGGCGCTGCTTTTGGCCCTGGCCGAAAGCCTTGATTACACGCAGACCGGTATTTTAAGCATTACACGCGCCGGAATAAATAACGAAGGCGCTTTTTTGGAACTGAAAGAACACGGCAACCCCGTTATTGAACTGCACCAGATACGCGCGCATTTAAAATGGTTCTTTAAAACTTTCGGCAAACCGCTGCATTTTAAAGTAACGGAAGATTAATAAACAAATCACTTTTCTAATCCATAAAATTTAATATTATAAATTGAAAAATAGGGAACTATATGTTAATATTTACTCAAAAAGTTCCCTATTTTATTTTTAATAATTTTACATAGGGAACTTTTATTAAAAATAATCTAAAAATATTCCCTATGCAGGAGTTTTATTATGCAAAATCAAAATTTAGACAATTTACAGCAACTTTTAAGAAGCAAAGCTGAATTACATGCGCGGCTTCAATTATTGCCCTATGACGGCACACCGGAAATAAAAACCAATAAGGCAGGAAATAAATATTTGTATGTCCGCAAACGCATTGCCGGAAAATTAACTTCAACTTATGTTGATGTTTTTTCCGATGAATTATATACAGCACTTTTACGTTATTCGCGCGAAGCAAGAGATTTAAGAAAACAGCTGCGCAGAATAGAAAAAGAACTGGCACTAATCGGTTATACAGAACAGGAACTTTCTCCTCAGGTACAGCTGAATTTAGATTTTGCACGTGCCAATATGAAAGCCAATATTTATGATCAGGCAATTCTTGAAGGTGTTACAACTACATTTCCACAAACTGAAACCGTTATTGACAATGGCATCGTCAGTGGTATGACACCGACAGATATTCAAAAAATCGTCAATCTTAAACACGCCTGGGAATTTATTTTGGATAAAGACGTAATAACAGCCCCAACAGATTATTATCTGCTATGCTATATAGCACGGCTCGTGAATGAAGGATTTTTCCATGATGGAGGGAAAATACGTTCCGTACCGGTTACTATCGGTGGAACAAAATATGTACCGCCGCTGCCGATAGAAATTAATGTCAAAGAAGATATCTCCAAAATAGTACAAAGCGAAAACACTATTATCGACATAACAATAGAACTCTGTCTGTATTGTATGAAAACACAAGTTTTCACAGACGGCAACAAAAGAGCTTCCATAATTTTTGCCAACCACTTTTTAATCGCTCATGGAGCTGGGCTATTAATAATACCTGAAAAAGATGTACCTAAATTTAAGGCTTTGTTAGTAAGATATTATGAAAACAAAGATATTGATATAATTAAAACTTTCTTAAAAGAAAATTGCTGGCGTAAATTTTAATGTAATAAAAAATTAGTATCAACGGTATTAAATTTAGTATTATTGGCACCAAAGATTGGTGCCATTGGTGCCAAAGTTTAGAGTCATTGGTGCCACATTTAGTGCCAGTGGTACCAAAGTTTGGTGCCATTAGTATCAGCAATATCAAAAATATTAATTTTAGTATCACCGCTAACAGTGCAATTCTAACAACTATTATAATTTTGTCTGTGTTTTTATATACAAAAACATGTACCATTCATAATGATTTTATTTCCCATAAACAAACGTATCGGTAAAACAAAAAGCAGAAACGCTTGTAAAAACGTTTCTGCTTTTTTATTTAAGGTTATTAATTCATTTCGCTTTCGCGCGCATGGGTAAGCTTTAAGCGGCGGCGGGCAGCGCGCAGGTTTTCCGGCACTTCTTCTTCCGGCATATTGCGCGGCACCGAAGTTGTGCCTGCTTTATCGGCAGTACTGTAATACCATACTTTATAATCCAGCACATCCATTGTCTGCTGTAATTTTTCCATCTGTTCCTTAACGCTCTCGCGCTGGCGAATAATCATCTGCAAGCGTTCTTTAATGGTGCTGTCACCGGCAATAACCATTTCGATAAACCGTTTGATATCTTTAATGCCCATGCCGGTATTTTTTAAGCAATCAATAACAAGCAGCCATTCATAGTCGCTGTCCTTAAACATACGGATGCCGCTTTCGCTGCGCTCCACAAATGGAAGTAGGCCTTCTTTATCATAGTAGCGCAGCGTGGAAGGCGTGGTGTTTAAAATTTTAGCCATTTCACCGACAGTATAAAACATTTTTTATCACTCCCTTAAAAAGTTCACAATTTTGCCATTGACTTAAAGTGCGCTTTAACTTATACAATTTACTTAAACTTACAAGTTGATTATAGCATATAACCACAAATAAGCAAACATTTTATTTTGGGAGGCATAAAAAATGGATTTTAACATGTATGTTCCGACAAAAATTTTATTTGGCGCAGGCACTTTAAATGAGCTTGGCAAGCAACAGCTGCCCGGCAAAAAAGCCGTTATTATTATTTCCAACGGCAAATCAACCCGTGCCAACGGTTATTTAAGTCGCACCGAAGAACAACTGGCGCAGGCAGGCGTAACCACAAGCGTTTTTGATAAAATTCAGCCCAACCCGCTGAAAGAAACCGTTATGGAGGGCGCGGCCTTTGTTAAAGCGCAGGACGCGGATTTTATTGTTGCACTGGGCGGCGGCAGCGTTATCGACAGCGCCAAAGCCATTGCCGTTATGGCAGCCAACCCCGGCGATTTATGGGATTACATTGCAAGCGGCACCGGCAAAGGGCAGCCCATTAAAAATAAACCGCTGCCAATCGTTGCCATCAGCACCACGGCAGGCACCGGCAGCGAAGCCGACGCCGGCTGCGTTATTACCAACCCCGAAACGAACGAAAAAGTCGGCCTGAAAACACCGGACCTGTTCCCCGTACTGTGCATTGAAGACCCGGAACTGATGAAAAGCGTACCGGCACATTACACTGCTTATCAGGGCTTTGACGCGCTCAGCCACAGCCTTGAAGGTTATATCTCCAAATTTGCCAACCTTATGAGCGATATGTACGCCATCACCGCCATTGAAAACGTCGGCCGCTATCTGGCACGCGCTGTTAAAAACGGCAATGACATTGAAGCAAGAACGCACGTTGCTTTCGGCAATATTCTTTCCGGCACGGTAATGTGCGTAGGCACCACCAGCAGCCAGCATTCGCTGGAACACGCGCTCAGCGCTTACCACCCCAACCTTCCGCACGGCGCAGGGCTGATTATGTTAAGCCGCGCATATTTCGGCAACGTAATTGCCAACCATGCCTGTGATGAACGCTTTATTCGCATGGCAAAAGCCATGGGCATGGAAAACGCAGATAAACCGGAAGACTTTTTAACCGTACTGCAAAAACTTTTGGAAGACTGCGGCGTTGCAGACCTGAAAATGAGCGACTACGGCATTACGCCTGATGAATTCCCCAAAATGGCAGACAACGCCATGGGACCGATGGGCGGCCTGTTCGCCTGCGACCGCGTTGCACTTACCAAAGAAGACGTTATCGGCATCTACCAGAAATCATATAAATAATTTGCTGCTTTGCGCAGAAAGAAAGGAGCTTTTATGAACAGGATTTTTAAAACACTGGTGCTTGCCGCCGCCATTACGGCTATGGCAGTTCCCGCCTTTGCGGCAGAAAGCGCGCCGCTGCATCAAACCGTAAAGAGTCCGCAGAAACTGGAAGTAAAATCTGCCGGAAACGAGCATTTTACCGGCGAAGTTGTAACGGCTGCCCTTTACGGGCCGCAGGCACCTTCCAAAAGTTATGCCGCCACTGTAACCTTCAGCCCCGGCGCACGCACTTACTGGCATATCCACGAAATGGGCCAGACCTTAATTGTTACCGAAGGCACCGGCTGGACGCAGGAATGGGGCAAAAAACCTGTAATGCTTAAACCGGGCGACATTGTGCGCTGCCCGCCGGGCGTTAAACACTGGCACGGCGGCTCGGCAAAAATGTCCATGACGCATATCGCCCTTTCCGAAGCAGGCGGCACCGTAACCTGGCTGGAACCGGTCAGCGATGAAGATTACCCGAAAGACTAAGGAGGAACGGCAATGAAAAAGAAATATCTGGCACTTTTAACGGTACTTATGTTAACGGCAGGCATCAGCACCGGCGTGCAGGCAGCGGAACTGAAAGCCTTAAACACGCAGCAGGCAAACATTGTAACGGTGGCAGCCTTTATGGCCAAAGGCGATTTGCCGAACCTTAAAAAATCTCTTGCCACCGCTTTGGATAACGGCATGACCGTAAACCAGGCTAAAGAAGTTTTGGTGCACCTTTATGCTTACACCGGCTTTCCGCGCAGCTTAAATGCACTCAGCACGCTGAACAATCTGGTGCAGGAACGCAAAGCCGCAGGCATTAACGATGAAATGGGCCCGGACGCTACTCCGCTCGCCCCTTCCGTTGACCGCCTTGCCAAAGGCACCGAAATCCAGACCGCCATCAGCGGCCGCGTTGTAACCAACGAATTTGCACCAATCATTAACACCTTCCTGCGCGAGCATTTGTTTTATGACATTTTTGCACGCGACGTTCTTACCTGGCAGCAGCGCGAACTGGCAACCGTAGGTGCGCTGGCAGGCATCGGCAACGTAAACCCGCAGCTTACTTCGCACTTCCGCGCAGCCATGAACACCGGGCTTACACCGGAGCAGTTACAGGAAGCCGTTGATGTGCTGAACGAGACCGTAAGCACCGACACCGGCAGCAACGCGCAGGCAGTTTTAAATAATGTTTTGAAATAACGGACGGACATAAACAGATATAAAGAAAGGAACAGCTACCATGAAATTACGCAAAACTTTACTTACCGCAGGCCTTATAATGGCATTAAGCGCAGGCGCAGCTTTTGCAGCCGAACCTGCAAACACTAACCCCTGGGGGCTTGTTTACCACAATGCCATTACCCAAAACGTAAAAGGGCAGGTAAACATCCACCCAGTAAGCTACAAGCTGAACGGGCTGAAAATTGCCGCCAATGTTTACACCCCGGCAGGCTATAACCCGGCAAAAAAATACCCCGCTATTGTTGTTGCCCACCCCAACGGCGGCGTTAAAGAACAGGTTGCAGGGCTGTACGCCCAGCGCCTTGCCGCACTCGGCTACATCACCATCACGGCTGACGCTGCTTATCAGGGCGCAAGCGAAGGCGAACCCCGCCACACCGACAAGCCCTTTTACCGCACCGAAGACATTCACGGCATGGCCGATTACATTATGACTTACCCCGGCGTTGACCCTGACCGCATAGGCGTGCTCGGCATCTGCGGCGGCGGCGGTTATACGCTTAACGCTGCCAAAAGCGACAAACGCTTTAAAGCAGTTGCAACTTTAAGTATGTTCAACAGCGGTGAAGTAAGGCGCAACGGCTATATGAACAGCGGCCTTGACACCGTACAGCAGCACCTGCACGCAGCAAGCGATGCCCGTGCCGTTGAAATTACCAAAGGCGAATACCCCATCAGCGGCAACGTTGATTTTGACGCACTCAGCGATGAAGATATTGCTAAAATTCCTACCGACCTGTACCGCGAAGGCATGATGTACTACGGCCGCACGCACCGTCATCCCAACTCCACCTTTGCCTATACCACAAGCAGCCTGATGGAGCTGATGACCTGGGACGCTACCGACCAGCTTGAACTTATCGACCAGCCATTGCTGTTAATGGCAGGCAGCAAAGCCGATTCCCTGTACATGAGCAAAGAAGCCTACGAAAAAGCTACCGGCACCAGGGATAAAGAACTGTTCCTCGTTGACGGCGCAACCCATATCCAGACTTACTATGTGCCCGAATATGTTGACCAGTTTGTTGCCAAATTACAGGACTTTTACGGCAAACATCTGTAATAAAAAGGAGGTAATACTATGCAGCACAAAACAACCAAAACACTTGCAGCAGCCGTGCTTGCGCTGATGCTGAGCACAAGCGCCTACGCCTTTGAAAAACCAGTGCTTTTACAGGACCAGGGCAGCTTTTTTGCAGGCGGCACCACCGTTACCACACCCGGCAGCTTTGATTTCAGCAATCCTTTAAACCCGCAGGGGCAAACCCTGCACGGCGACCACGCCTATGTTTTTTACCAGAAACCAGTTAATGCCCATAAACTGCCGCTGGTATTTTTACACGGCGCAGGGCAGAGCAAAAAAACATGGGAAACCACACCGGACGGACGCGATGGTTTTCAAAATATCTTTCTGGAACGCGGCTATGCTACCTACCTTGTAGACCAGCCGCGCCGCGGTGACGCAGGGCAGGCAACCGTTGACGGCACTGTAAGCGCCACAACCAATGACCAGTTCTGGTTCAACAACTTCCGCATCGGCGACGCGCCGGAATTTTTTAAAGGCGTACAGTTCAGCAAAGACCCGGCAGCGCTTGACCAGTACTACCGCCAGATGACACCCAACACCGCACCGTATGACCAGAGCGTTGTTGTTAATGCTTTAAGCGCAGTTTTTGATAAAACAGGCGACGGCGTGCTCATCACCCATTCGCAGGGCGGCGGACCGGGCTGGCGTATCGCCATTAAAAACCCCAAAGTACGCGCCGTAATCAGTTACGAACCGGGCAGCAGCTTTGTTTTCCCGCAGGGCGAAGAACCGGAAGCAATTCCCACATCAAGCCCCTTCGGCCCATTACAGCCGGAAACCGTAACGCTTGACGAATTTATGCAGCTGACCAAAATTCCTATCGTCATTTACTACGGCGACAACATTGCCGAAAACTACACCGACGAGTGGAATAAAGATTCCTGGCGCATCCGCCTGGATATGGCGCATAAATTTGCGGCAGCCGTTAACCGCCACGGCGGCGACTGCACCGTTGTACACCTGCCGAAAATAGGCGTTACCGGCAACACGCACTTCCCCTTCAGCGACCTTAACAATGTACAGATTGCAGACTTGATGCAAAACTGGCTGCACGAAAAAGGTTTGGATAAATAAAAACTTAAAAAGCCCTGCCAACAAGGCAGGGCTTTTATTATTAACTGATATGTTGTTTATTTTTCGGGAGCTGCAATAACGTCACAGCCCATGTACGGACGCAGAACTTCAGGAATTACCACGCTGCCGTCAGCCTGCTGGTAGTTTTCCAAAATTGCGCATACGGTACGTCCAACAGCAAGGCCGGAGCCGTTAAGCGTATGTACGTATTCCGGTTTGGACTTGGCATCGCGGCGGAAACGGATATTTGCGCGGCGTGCCTGGAAGTCCAGGCAGTTGGAGCAGGAAGAAATTTCGCGGTACATGTTGGCAGCAGGCAGCCATACTTCAAGGTCGTAAGTAGTGGCGCTGCTGAAGCCCAAATCGCCGGTGCAGAGGCGGACTACCCTGTAAGGCAGGCCCAGAAGCTGCAGCAAATGCTCGGCATTGTGGGTTAATTTGTCAAGCTCATCCCAGCTGGTTTCAGGTTTTACAATTTTAACCATTTCTACCTTATTAAACTGGTGCTGGCGGATTAAGCCGCGGGTATCGCGTCCGGCGCTGCCGGCTTCACTGCGGAAGCAGGCGCTGTAAGCGGTATAATATTTCGGCAGATCTTCGCCGTTTAAAATTTCACCGGCGTGATAGTTAGTCAAAGTAACTTCTGCCGTCGGAATCAGGTAGTAGTCCAAACCTTCCAGTTTGAACATATCTTCAGCAAACTTCGGCAGTTGGCCGGTGCCGAACAAAGTATTGCTGTTAGCCATAAACGGCGTAAACATTTCTGTGTAACCGTGTTCTTTGGTGTTAATATCAAGGAAGAAATTAATTACCGCACGTTCCAGGCGGGAACCAAGGCCTTTATAGAACGTAAAACGTGCGCCGGTAACTTTAGCGGCACGGTCAAAATCCAGAATGCCCAGTTTTTCGCCGATATCCCAATGGGCCTGCGGCTCAAAATCAAATTTGCGCGGCTCGCCCCAGCGGCGTACTTCCGGGTTGTCAGAATCATCTTCGCCAACCGGAACATCCGGAGCAGGCATATTAGGAATGGTATATAAAATAGCGTTTAACTGTGCTTCGATATCTTTTAATTTTGCATCGCCTGCGGCAATTTCTTCGCCAAGGGCGCGCACTGCTGCCATTTGCGCGTCAGCATTTTCACCGGCTTTTTTCATGCGGCCGATTTCCTGAGATGCGCTGTTGCGCTGGCTTTTTAATTTTTCAACGCTTAAAATAACTTCGCGGCGCTGTTTGTCCAGCTCCAAAAAAGCGTCTAAATCTATTTTGGAATGGCGCTTTGCCAGTGCTTCTTTTACCGCATCAGGATTTTCCCTGACAAAATTCATGTCTAACATGTACATTCCTCCAAATTTACTTCTTTACTATAATATTTATATTTTATCACAAACACGGGCAATATTAAAGTAAAGCCTGTATAATCAGCAAAAAATCTTATATTTTAATGTTATGATGCCTTTGTACCGCACTTAAACTGCTTAATATTAAAATTTTATTTTTCTTGTAAGGCAGCGACAAAACGCCAAATTAATGAATCAAAAGTTCATAATTTTATTTTACAGAGAGCAAAAGCAAAAATTTTCAGCGCCACCAAATACATTTTTAAAAATTTTTTCAAAAAACACTTGACGGCGCGCATAAAAGTTAGTATACTATCTCTTGCACAGTTCTAAAACTTGCTTGGCCCATTAGCTCAGTTGGTAGAGCACCTGACTCTTAATCAGGGTGTCGTAGGTTCGAGGCCTACATGGGTCACCATGTGGCCGGTTGGTCAAGCGGTTAAGACACCGCCCTTTCACGGCGGTATCGGGGGTTCGATTCCCCCACCGGTCACCATATGGGCGCTTAGCTCAGCTGGGAGAGCGTCTGCCTTACAAGCAGAATGTCAGCGGTTCGATCCCGTTAGCGCCCACCATGTAAAATCAGCAGTCTTCGAACGAAGGCTGCTTTTTTTATTTCTGCATACTAAAAAACGCCAAAGCAGCTGCTTTGGCGTTTTGCCCATCAATATTAAACTTTATTCCAGTTCAATGCTTTCGCCGGGTTTTACAATCAGTACCTTGGCACTGCCGTCAGCTTCCACTCTGGCTTTATAAGCTTCGGGGTCCTGGGCAATCAGCGGCCAGGTGTTGTAATGGATAGGAATAACGTATTTTGCTTTTAAAAATTCTGCGGCAATGGCAGCATCGGCCGGGCCCATGGTAAAGTTGTCGCCGATAGGCAGTACGGCGTAATCGAACGGGTCAAGGCGCTGCAAAAGCTGCATATCGCTGTAAAGCGCGGTGTCGCCGGCAAAGTACAGTTTGGTGCCGTAAAAATCTACAATAAAGCCGCAGGCATGGCCGCCTGCTACGCCGCTGCCGTGGAAGGCAGGCGTAATGCGTACATGGCCAAAATCAAATTTGTGGGTGCCGCCAAGGTGCATACCGTGTGCGTTAACACCGGCTTCTCCGGCAAGTCCGCATACTTCGGCGGTGGAAATTACCGTGGCATTGCAGGCTTTGGCAATTTCAAAAGCGCTGCCGATATGGTCAAAATGTGCATGGGAAATTAAAATATATTCTACATTCAGGCCCTTTAAGGCTTCGGTGTCGCCCGGTTTAAATTTGGGGCATCCTTCCAGATACGGGTCGAAAATAATGTTGTGGCCTTCGTGGCACAGCATAAAGCAGGCATGGTTAATATACTTAAAAGTGGTTGACAAAGTAATCATCTCCTTTTTTTATATGCTTATTTTTATTATAACACATCTCTTTTAATTATAGTAATTGTGAATTGTAATGAAACAAAAGTAAAACGCCTTTACAGTTTGCCCGTGCATGATGTAAAATTTATTTGTATATTTGCAGTTAATTAAAATTTTTAATACAGGCAAGGAGAATGAATGTGAAATTAAAAAAACGTACCATGACAGCGGTTGCCATTGCATGCTTAACGGCTTTTGCAGCCAATGCCCAGGCCTCGCCGCGTGCCGTAACAATTCCTAAAAACGCCAAAAGCACGGTTGCAACGGCAGCGGCTAAAATAATAAAAAACAATTTAAAAAAGGGCAAGTCTGCCAAAGCAGATGATAAAACCATTTCTGCAAGAAGCGTTACAAAACCCAAAGCAGCTGTTAAAAATACGTTTAAAACCGGTCAGGCCAAAAAACCGGCAGCCAAAGTAAACATGGCGGGGCTGCCTAAGGATTATAAAAAAATAGGTATTTTTGGCGAAGCCGAAGCAACCAAAGAACAGGCTGCCGCACTTATTTACCTTAATAATACCGACCCGCAGCTGAACTGTTCCGTTGATGAGCTGGTTGATTTGTACTGGACGGAGGCCGGGCGCGAAGGCGTGCGTGAAGACATTGCTCTGGCGCAGGCCATTATTGAAACCGGCTTTTTCAGCTTTACCGGCGATGTAAAACCGGAACAGAATAATTACTGCGGGCTTGGCACAACCGGCGGCGGTGTGGAAGGCGAATATTTTGACGAGCCGGAAATCGGCGTGCGCGCGCACATTCAGCATCTGCTTGCCTATACTACCAAAAAGCACCCCTCAACGGATATTGTTGACCCGCGTTATGAACTGGCGCATGCCATCCGTATGGAACGCGGCATAGTTGATAAATGGTCGGGTCTTAACGGCACCTGGGCTATGGGCAGCCAGTACTGCGAAAAAATTATGCGTATTTACCAGAGCATGCTTACTTTAAGCGATAAGGATTTAAAAGAAGCGGAAAAAGCAAAGGCCGAATACCTGAAAAATTATATGGGCAGCCATAAAGACGAGGACAAGAAGGATAAGAAAACCAAGCCGGAACGCAAACTGACGATGCGTGAACGCGTAGAAAAGATTTTGAGAGAAGGAAAGTGATTTAATGCATATCGTATTGGTTGAGCCGGAAATACCTGGCAATACAGGCAATATTGCGCGCCTGTGCGCAGCTACGGGCTGCCATCTGCACCTGGTGCGCCCGCTCGGTTTTTCTGTTGAAGATAAATATTTAAAACGCGCCGGGCTGGATTACTGGCATTTGGTTGATATTCATTATTATGACAGCGTATACGAAGTTTTGGAAAAATATAAGGACAACCCGCGTTATTTACTGACGACGAAAGCGCACAAGCGTTATACGGATGTGCAGTACGCGCCGGACAGCCTGCTTATTTTTGGTAAAGAAACGGCCGGGCTGCCGGAAAAACTGCGCAACGAGTACGCCGACTGCTGCGTGCGCATACCGATGATTGCCGAAGCAAGAAGCCTGAACCTTTCCAATTCGGTGGCGATTGTGGCATATGAGGCTTTGCGCCAGCAGCCTGATTTTGGCGGGCTGATTGTTTAAAGGAGGATATATGATAGTTTTAAAAGAATTTGAATTTGACGCGGCGCATTACCTGCCGGAATATAACGGCAAGTGCGAAAGGCTGCACGGACATACTTATAAACTGGTGGTTAAGGTACAGGGCACGCCCGACCATGAAGGCATGGTTATTGACTTTATCCGCCTTAAAAACATTGTAAAAGAAAATGTGCTGGTACATCTGGATCACGCCTGCATTAATGATATTCTGCCGCAGCCCTCGGCAGAAAACATCAGCGTATGGGTATGGAACAAACTGAAAGATTTGCTGCACGGCGATAATTATGATTTATATGAAGTTGAAGTTTGGGAAACCAAAACAAGCGGCTGCATTTACAGGGGTGATTTATAATGAAAGATGTACAGTCTCAAACTGATATGCGCCGCATACCGCTTAAGCATGTAGGCATCAAAAATCTGCGCTGGCCCGTTATTTTAAAGGATAAGGAGCAGGGCGAACAGCACAGCGTGGCAACCATCAGTCTGGCGGTGGATTTGCCGCACGAAATACGCGGAACGCATATGAGCCGCTTTGTGGAATGCATGCAGACTGTTGGCGCCATCAGCCCCACAGGGCTTGAAGAAGTGCTTGACAAACTGAAAGAGCATTTGCAGGCAGAAAAAGCCTTTATTCAAATGGAATTTCCGTATTTTATTTATAAAACTTCGCCGGTAACAGGGCAGCGCGCGCCGATGGATTTAAACTGCGTGCTGACGGCAGAAAAGAAAGACGAGTTTAAACTGCGCATTATGGCAGAAGTGCCGGTGCAGACTTTATGCCCGTGCAGCAAGGAAATAAGCGACTACGGCGCGCATAACCAGCGTGCACTGGCGCGGATTGAAATTGAAGCTGACGGCCTTGTCTGGATTGAAGAACTGGCGGAAATGGCAGACGCAGGGGCAAGTGCGCCCGTGTACAGCCTTTTAAAACGCCCGGACGAAAAATTTGTAACGGAAAAGGCTTACGATAATCCGCGTTTTGTTGAAGATGCCGTGCGTGAAATTGCTTTGCGCATGGAAGCCGACAAACGCATTAAATGGTATGAAGTAACGGTAGAAAGCATTGAGAGCATCCACAACCATAATGCTTTTGCCTGCGTGGAGAAAGGCTGGCAGGCATGATTATTAAACTCAATGAACATAACCTTGTACATGAAATTGCCGCGCTGGGGGTGCATCCTGCCAGCGTTGGCATTTTTGCGTCCAAAAGCAGAATTATTCCCTTAAAAATTACGGCGGTGCGTACTCCGGCTGCCAATATTTTAAAGCAGGAAATGCTGGCTGCCGGCGGCGACTGCGCTGTTCCGGCAAACTGCATTTTAAACAATACTGAGCGCATGGACGTTGTTTTGCTTGGTACGGTTAAACATTACCACATTCTGGCGCGCAAGTTGGCGCAGATGAACTTTTTTGGGCTGGCAGCGCTGCAAAAGGAACTGCAAACTTTTCTTGCCGGGCAGCAGCCTGTAACCGTTTTTGCGGACGGCAGAAAAATTACTTACGAAAAAATGCGCGTTATGGGCATTTTAAATGTAACGCCTGATTCGTTTTACAGCGGTTCGCGCTTAAGCGGCGAAGATGCCGTTTTACAAAAGGCGGAGCAAATGCTGAATGACGGAGCGGAAATTTTAGATATAGGCGGCGAAAGCACGCGCCCCGGCGCGGGAGCCGTAACAGAGCAGGAAGAAGTGCGCCGTGTGGTGCCTGCAATAACGGCAATAAAAAAACGCTTTCCGCACAGCATTGTTTCTATTGATACGTATCATGCGCTTACGGCGCAGGAAGCCGTTAACGCCGGAGCCGATATTATTAACGACGTTACGGCGCTGACCGGTGACGGGCGGATGGCGGAAGTTGCGGCTGCTGCCAAAGTGCCGGTAATTTTAATGCATATGCGCGGCACGCCTAAAACCATGCAGCAAAACTGCGAATATACAAATGTTGTTGCGGAAGTCGCCGCCTATCTTAAACAGCGCGCGCAGCTTTTAGAGGAAACAGGCATCGGCGCGGATAAAATAATTCTTGACCCCGGCATCGGCTTTGCCAAAAACACGGAGCAGAACCTTGCGCTGCTGCAAGGGCTGGACGCGCTTGTCGGCTTGGGTTACCCCGTGCTGCTCGCCGCCTCGCGCAAAACCGTTATCGGCGAAACGCTGGGCGGGCTGCCGCCGCAGGAAAGGCTTGAAGGAACGATTGCTTTAAGCTGCCAGGCCGTGTATGCCGGTGCGCAGATGGTGCGCGTGCATGATGTTAAAGAAAACGTGCGCGCCGTGCGGATGCTGGAGGCGGTTTTATGCAGGTAACGGCTTATGTGGCGCTTGGCACGAACCTGGGTGATTTAAAGGAGAACCTTGACGGTGCCTTGCTGCGCCTGCGCGAAAAGGGCTTGCAGATAACGAAGGTTTCTACATATATTGATACCGAGCCTTACGGTGTTACCGACCAGCCGCGCTTTTTAAATGCGGTATGCGAAGTGCAGACGGAGCTTTTGCCGCGGCAGCTGCTTGAAATGCTGCTGCAAACAGAATTGGAAATGGGCAGAGTACGCCTGCGCCGCTGGGGCGAGCGTATTATAGATTTGGATTTGCTTTTTTACGGCAGCGAAATTATTAACGAACCCGATTTAACCGTGCCGCATCCCGATATGCAGAACCGTGATTTTGTGCTGCGCCCTCTGGCAGAAATTGCGCCGGACAAAGTACATCCGCTGCTGCATAAAACTATCGGCCAATTATGGCAGGAATATTTGGAAAAGAAGGATACAAATGAAGTATGAATTTAATGCGGAACACCTTGTAAAAAGGTTTACCGCGTATGCGAAAATCAATACCGCTTCCGATGAAAGAAGCGCGCAGCTGCCAAGCAGCGAAGGTCAGTGGCAGCTTGCGGAACATTTAAAAAACGAGCTTACGGAACTCGGCCTTGCCAATGTGCAGGTAACGGATAAATGTTATGTGCTGGCGGAGCTGCCTGCCAACACAGAAGAAGCCGCGCCTGTTATCGGGCTGATTGCCCATATGGACACCAGCAGCGAAGCAAGCGGCGAAAACGTACAGGTTACACTGCACAAAGCGTGGGACGGCAGCGATATGCAGCTTGCGCCCGGCTGCGTACTGAGCGTAAAAGAGTTTCCGGAAATGGCGGTATACCGCGGGCAGGATATTTTAACCGCCGGCGGCACAACCTTGCTTGGCGCAGATGACAAGGCCGGTATTACGGCAATAGTAAGTGCCTGCGAATATCTTTTGCAGCACCCGGAAATTAAGCACGGCAAAGTTTTGCTGGCCTTTACGCCGGATGAAGAAATCGGCCGTGGCACGGACGGTTTTCCGTTAGCTGATTTTAAGGCTGATTTTGCCTACACTGTGGACGGCGGCGCGTTGGGTGAACTTAATTACGAAACCTTTAACGCCTGCAATGCCAAAATAATTTTTAACGGTGTATCCGTACATCCCGGCAGCGCCAAAAACAAAATGCGCAACGCCGTAACCATGGCTGCGGAATGGCAGCTTGCCCTGCCGCAGGGAGAAAAACCGGAATATACAGACGGCTATGAAGGTTTTTACCACTGCCTGCGCATTGAAGGCGGCACCGATCGTGTGGAACTGGATATGATTTTGCGCGACCACGATAAGAACATTCTGGCAAAACGCAAACAGCTTTTGCTGGATTTGGCAGCGTTTATGAATAACAAATATGGTGCCGGAAGCGTGGAATGCAGTTTGCAGGATATGTACTGCAACATGAAGAAATATATAACGCCGGTATTTGAAATTGTTGAACGTGCCGAAAACGCCATGCGCGAAGCCGGTATTGAACCGCAGCTTGTGCCTGTGCGCGGCGGCACGGATGGCTCGCGTTTATCCGAAATGGGGCAGCCCTGCCCCAATATTTTTACCGGCGGGCATAACTTCCACGGGCGCTACGAATATCTGCCGGTGCCTTCTCTTGTAAAATGCACCGAAGTTTTGCTGAATATTGTAAAGCTGTAATGCTTAAAACTTAAACTAAAAATCAGGACAGCTGCTTTATTTGAGCGGCTGTCCTGATTTTTTATTATACCTAAAAGTAATGAAGTATCATGTTTTATAACTATTTGTTGTTTTAACTGCACGGAATTATAATAAAACCAACAGGAATAAAATTTTATAATGCTGTGGCGGTACAGGATAGTGTTATAATTAAATGTGTGGATGGGATTGCAAAAACGTATGGCGCAAAATACGGCAGAGGCTGCCGGGGCTGAACATGTATGGTCTGCCGGAGAGCAGAAAATATAAATTTAAATTTATTGAGAAAGAGGGATAATTGTGCAGAAAGTATTAGTTGCTTATTTTTCATGCAGCGGTGTTACCAAAAAGCTGGCGCAGACGCTGGCAGGAGTTGTTAAAGGCGATTTGTATGAAATTACGCCGACGCAGCCCTACACGGCGGCAGATTTAAACTGGCAGGACAAAAATTCGCGCAGCTCGGTAGAAATGAAAGATAAATCTTCGCGTCCTGCCATCAGCGGCAGCGTAAAAGATTTTGCGCAGTATGACACTGTTTTTGTGGGCTTCCCGATTTGGTGGTATGTTGCGCCGACAATTATTAATACCTTTTTGGAAAGCGAGGATTTTTCCGGCAAAACCGTTATTCCGTTTGCAACAAGTGGCGGCAGCGGCGTAGGCGATACGTATAAATATCTGCATCCTTCCTGTTCCGAACAAACGGCGTGGCGTCCGGCAAAACGCTTTGCAGGCAGCACAGGCGCGGCAGAGCTGCAAAAATGGGTGGAAGGTTTAAAACTGTAAGCATTTAAAATTAAAATCAGCAAAATAAAAACTCCGCAGTGTAAATGCTGCGGAGTTTTGCTGTATATATGCAGTTTATTTTGTTATGCTTTGATTGTGCTGCTTAAAATCTGGCGTTATCTTTAAAGGCACGGCCAAAATCAGTAAACGTTAAATCGGCGTAGCTTAAATCGGCATCGTCAAGCATGGCACGGTCGAGCCGGGCGCCGTTAAGCTGGGCGTGCTGTAAATTGCTGCGCGAAAGGTTGGCAGAGGTTAAATCGGCATTGGAGAGCACGGCGTTTTGCATTTTGGCGTTGTATAAATTGGCGTGCGTTAAAACGGCACCGGTTAAATCTGTTTTATACAGCCAGCTGTAAGACATTCCGGCGTAGCTGAAGTCGGCATTCTGCGCATTTGCTTTGTCCAGGGTTGCTTCCTGCAATTTGGCATAGGCAAAACTTGCATAGTTTAAATCTGCGCCGCACAGGCCTGTGCGGTACAGTACGGCATTATTTAAAACGGCTTTGTCCAGCTTGTTTCCGTTAAGGTTGGCATAGCTTAAATCAGCGCCGCTTAAATTGGCTTTGGTTAAAGTGCAGTTTTTAAATACGGCCCGGTGCATGTTTGCGTTTTGCAGGTCTGCACCGCTTAAATCGGTGTCTGCCAAACGCGCACCGTTAAGGTTGGCGCCGCGCAGGTTAATGCCGTTAAGGTTGGCATAGCTTAAATCAGCGCCGCTTAAATCCGCACCAGGGCAGCTGATGCCGCTCTGCACCTGCTGCACGTCGTTTGCGTTGTAGGCAAATGCCGCTGCCGGTAAGGCAAGGCAGCAAATAAATGTTAATAAAAATTTTTTCATAATTCCTCTCAGGCTTCGTTAAAAAGTTGAACCAGTTTCTGCGGTTCGTCAGGCAGTTTGTCAATGATTTTCCACGGTTCGTGCTCCGCAAGCTGCTCTTTGGTGTAGGTAGAGCCTGCCAGCACGGCAAGGCAGCGCGCCCCTATGGCTTTGGCGCAGATAATGTCGTTGGGCGTATCGCCGATAAGAAAAATATCGCTACCGCTGATTTCTTCTTCCGGATGCATTACCTGCAAACGGCGCAGAGCGATTTTGGCAAGTTCGCTGCGGTCTTCGCTCAGTTCGCCGCATATAGCGTAATGGCTGTCGAAGTATTTGTCAATTTCGTACCGCTGCAATTTTAAATAAGCGCCGGTAGTGGTGTTGCCGGTTAAAAGGCAGGTTTTAAAACCCTCAAGGCCTTCAAAATAAGCCAGCGTTGCGGTTACATTGGGCATTAAATGCCCCTGCCGTTCTTTTAAAAATTTTGGCAGCAGGCGGTGGTAGTTAATTAAAATGTTTGCGGCGTCAAAAGTACGGCAGCGCCCTTTTATATCAATGCAAATTTGCTTGATAATCTGCGAATCCGTTGCGCCTGCCAGCGGATGCGAAAACTGGAAATTTTCAACGCCGAACAGTTCCCTGATTGCCGCGCGCAGCGCATCTGCCCCGGCAAGGCCTGTCAGAAGCAGCGTGCCGTCAATATCCCAAAAAATATATTTCATAAAATCCTCCGTTTAAATGCAGGGTAAAAGAAAAAGCTGCCTTTTGGCAGCGTTTAAATTGATTTAGGACGCATCATCAGTTTAGATAATTTTTTGCCAAGGGTTTTGGCTTTGCGTATGATTTTTGTATGTGATTTGCGGCGCGGTTTCATGTCACTTTCGTTGCCGAAATCGCCGCGTTCCAGATAAGTGATTTTGGATTTGTCGGGATTGAAGTATTTGCGCATAAAGCGTGCCAGCCCGTCGGGGTCGGCTTCTTTAAAGCAGGTAAAAATATCAATCGTGGCAAAGCCCATATCCGGATAAACGTGCATGGTAATATGCCCCTGCTTGCAGTGCGCAAACACGGAATATTCGTCAATGCCGTCCTCGTCGTTTACATAAACGCCGCTCGGCTCCATGCCGAAACGCGCTGCGGCGCTGCTGAGCATGTGCTCGATGCCGATAACGTCATCCAAAAGTATATCGCTGCAATTATACATATCAATGGCAATTTGTGTGCCGATGGATTTCAAAGCGGAACCTCCTGCCTTTTTGGAAAAAGGCTAAAACGTATTTAATTAATTATAGCTAATTTTAAACCTGTTGTCAAAAAATAATAGCCTGCGCGGCCGAGGTTTATTAAGTTAAAAAAACATGCTATAATAAACTGAACATTTGTTTTGTACGGTGGTGAGCATTTGGAACAGTTGCAGGGAACACTGGAAAATGTTGTATATCAGAGCGGCGACGGCGGCTTTTGCGTGCTGCGCGTTAAAACGGCAGCCGGTTTGGCAACGGTTACCTATAAAGGCATGGCGCCATATATGGGCGAAAACATTGCCATGGAAGGCGAATGGTGTGAGCATGTGCGTTTTGGGCGCCAGTTCAGGGCCGATACTTTGCGCGTAGTTAAGCCTTCCACCACGGACGGTATTGAGCGGTTTCTGGCATCCGGCGCGGTTAAGGGCATTGGCAGAACTATGGCGGCGCGTATTGTGGAGCATTTTGGCAGCCGTACGCTGACCGTTATGGAAAGCGAACCGGAAAGGCTGACAGAAGTTGCAGGCATAGGCCGCAAAAAGGCCGAAAGCATTGCGGCTTCGTATGCCGAACTCAGCGAAATGCGCGAACTGATGCTGTTTTTAGAGCAGCACGGCGTAAGCGCCAACTATGCGCCAAAATTGCAGGCACGCTATGGCAGCACGGCACTGGTGCGCGTGCAGGAAAACCCATATGCCCTTGCGGGCGAAGTAACGGGCATAGGCTTCAGGACGGCCGACAAAATAGCGCTGGCGTTGGGGTGCAGCCGCAGCGACAGGCGGCGCATAGAAGCTGGGCTTGTTTATGCGCTTAACATGGCGGCTTCTGCCGGGCATACCTGTGTGCCGGAAGAACTTTTGGCACAGGAAACGGTTAAACTTTTGCAGACCGACCCGGAACCAGTAAAAGAGCTTTTTAAAGAACTGATTGACGAAGACCGCCTGCGCACGGAAGAAGTGGGCGGGCTGCGCCTTATTTACCCGGAATATCTGTATCAGGCGGAAACGCAGACGGCAAAACGCCTGATAGCGCTGCGTGATGCGCCGGGAAAAATTAAAAGCGTTGATGTTGAAAAAATTATCGGCCAGTGGGAACGCGAGGCGGGCATACAGCTTGCCAAAGCGCAGAAAGAAGCCATCCACGCTTCGCTTAAATACGGCGTGTTTGTATTAACCGGCGGGCCGGGCACAGGCAAAACCACCGTCGTTAAGGGCATTATAACGGTGCTGGAAAAAGCGGGCTGCCGCATTTTACTGGCGGCGCCTACGGGCAGGGCAGCCAAGCGTTTGGCAGAATCGAGCGGGCATCCGGCGCAGACGGTACACCGCCTTTTGGAATACCAGCCGGACGGCAGTGGTTTTAACTTTGGCAAAAACGACAGCGACCCGCTCGATGCGGAAGCAATTATTATCGACGAAGCCTCCATGCTTGATATTACTTTAATGCATCATCTGCTGAAAGCAGTGCCGGGCGGCTGCCGCCTTATTTTTGTCGGCGACGTTGACCAGCTGCCTTCGGTAGGGCCGGGTTCGGTATTAAAAGATATTATCCGCAGCAAAAAAATGCCGGTAGTAAGGCTGGAAAATGTTTTCCGCCAGGCGGAAGTAAGCCCCATTGTGCGCAACGCCCACCGCATTAACCATGGGCAGATGCCGGAATTTGCCGAACACAGTGATTTTGAGTTTGCCGGTTTTGACAACGAGTTTATGGCGGCGGATTTTGTGGCGCAGCTGTACGGAAAGATAGCGGCCGAACACGGCCTGCAGTATGTGCAGGTGCTTTCGCCGATGCACAAAAACCCCTGCGGCGTGCAGAACTTAAACAAAGTTTTGCAGCAGCATTTAAACCCACCCGCGGCAGACAAGGGCGAACTGACGCTGCCGGGCGGAGCCGTGCTGCGCGAAGGCGATAAGGTAATGCAGATTCGCAACAACTATGAAAAAGAAGTGTTTAACGGCGACATAGGGCGCATAATACGCATCGACGGCGGCAATGTAACGGTTGTGTATGATGACGGCGGCAAACCGGTATTTACCTCGTTTGAAGATGAATATGCTTATGCCGGTATCAGTGGCAACAAAATTGTTTACACTTCTGCCGAAGTAGATGAACTGCAGTTAGCCTATGCCATGAGCGTGCATAAATCGCAGGGCAGCGAATACCCGGTGGTAATACTTTTAATGGTGCCGGGGCATTATATAATGCTGCAGCGCAACCTGTTTTATACTGCGGTAACAAGAGCGCGGCAAAAGGTTGTAATAGTCGGCAGCAAAAAAGCCGTTCAGGCAGCTGTTTTAAACGATAAAACGCGCAAGCGCTATTCGCTTTTGGCAGAACGTTTGCAGGAACAGGCTGATGTATTTTAATAAAATGGTGATAATTTGAATTATATAAAAGAATGGTGGCGGACGCTTGTAAGCGTGTTTTTTGTGCAGAGCTGCTCCGTATGCAATGCGGAAACCGAAAGCGGCGTGTTTTGCCCTGCTTGCAGGCGCAGTGAACTTTTGCTTGAAGCAATGTCGGGGTTGTTAAACCTTGACGGCGCTGTAATGGGGTATAAATACAGCGGCGCGTTTAAAGAAATGCTGCACAAACTTAAATTTGAAGGTGAAAGCAAATTTTTGCAGCCGCTGGCGGAAGAAGCTGTATTTTTAGCACAGGCGTATGGCGAAAGCAGCTTTGATATGGTGGTATCCGTGCCGACGGACGCGGCAAGGCGCAGACAGCGCGGCTTTGATATACCTGAAAGTATTTTTGCCGGAGCGCTTGCCGTTAAAGGTGCGTGGCAGCCGCAGGTTTTGGCGCGTATAAAGGCAACAGCGCCGCAGTACGGCCTTGCGCCGGATAAACGCCGCAGCAATGTGCGCGGCTGCTTTGCAGTGCAGGGTGATGTACGCGGCGCTAAAATTTTATTGGTAGATGATATTTTAACCACCGGCGCAACGCTGGACGAAGCGGCAAAAACCTTAAAGCAGGCAGGCGCCAAAAGCGTTTATGCTTTAACACTGTGTGGAAGTTTGGAAAATTTTGGGGAATGATGATTTAGAAATTTTAAGCCGAAAATTAAAAGTCGTTGGAAAAATATTGAATTTTTAAGAAAACTCCCTTGAAAAATATTTGAAACAATTTGTATTAATTTAAAATTTTTGATGAAATGCAAAAAAAGCAGTTGCCGATTTGGCAACTGCTTTTTATTTTAGGCTTAAACTTTTTGTAAGAATCCGTAAAGAAATGCACCGGGAAAAGGAAATTTCTTTTCAATACCGTCGAAGTCAATTAAAATACGGTTGTTATCAACGCTTACTACTGTGCCATTACCAAAGGCTTTGTGTATTACAGTTACGCCGGGCGTAATATCAGATGTATCAATTTGCAGCGGTTCCGGTTTATGGGGATTAGCTGTTGCGGATTGATATGCAAGTGAATAAGGGTTATATGTTTGCTGGCGGATAATACCGGGGTCAAAAATTTTTGTTGTGTTTTGCTGTTGTGTTGTTGCTGGTTCTTCCACAACAGGGTTATTTTCTGTTGTTTTCTCTTTTTCTTCCTTGGTATTAGCGTCAACGCGGTCGACATCAATGTTTTCAAAATTTTGCGCTGCCGGTATTTCACCGATAGTAGAAACCGGGCTGTCCATGGAAAATAACTGCTGGCTTGCCATAGCTTCGTAATCTTCTTTGGAAATAACAGTATCCCAACCGCCGACTTTTTCGCCTTCATGACGGTTAATGCCGGTATATTCAAGGCTGGCGTCTTCGTAACGCTTAAACTTATAAACCGCGTCGTTCATCAGTGAATCGTTAAATACGCCTAATGATACCAAAAGCTCAAAATCTTTTACATCCAATCCGGTTACTTTTTTAAATAAACCGGGTTCAAGCTGGGTAATAACATCTTTTAAAGAATATTCGCGGAAATCCGTTAAATACATAAATACAGGTATGCGCGTTGCGAATTTTATCAGTTTCTCTTGTATCTGTTTGCGCTTGGATTTGTATTCTTTTTCGGCTTCCGTTAATTGTTTCTTTTCCTTGGCAGTAAGTTTACCGTCATTTTCTTTTTTTGCTTTCTTAACTGCGTCCGATTTATTGATAATGGTTTCAATATCTTTATTCAAACTGCGGAAGCCTTCAATTTTCATCAGTGCAGCCATTGCCGCAGGGTTACTCAGCAGGCGCGAAAGCGTATCGTTATCAACATTAACCAAAAGCGCGCTTTCCCAGCGTTTGGCAAGCATAGTTGCCGACGTGCCAGTCATGGCAATGTTAAGTACATCACCGGCGTTAATTTGCCGCATAGTGCTGCCGTCATAGGCAATAACAGGCAAAAACTTAATAAATTCCGCAACCTTTTTTTCGGGGTTGCTTTCGCTGATGTTTAAGCGGCAGCTGTAATCTGCAATTTGTTTTAGTGCGCGGTCAAGTGCAAAGTCAAAAACATAGCATTCTTTTTTGATTATTTCTTTTGTACCGTTTTCCGTAGTAATTTCCCATGGGCTTTGCACACGGAACGCTGCCTGAAAATAAGTTTCCGGGCTGGAAAGGTTACGAAGCATAAAAATGCCTGTCCATGGTTTAACGGTAACGCCTGTTGTTAATTTTCCGCATGATAGTGTAATTGTTTTGCTGTTCAGCGGGTCTTGCATGGATTTTTGCACAGGTTCTAACGCAGCAGCGCCAATGCCTGCTTTTGTGCCTGCGCAGATGTTGATTTTATAATCATGGTAAAACGTATTCTGCCTTTGCATAAGAAGGTTATACATGGCATAGCAGCTGGCAACATTGGGCAAAAACCATAAGGTATGCTGCAAAACATTCAGCAGCCTTACATCGGCATATGGCATAGGTGGTTTCGCTGAGCCGAGTTTTAAATCATAATTCTCAGTTTCTTTGTTGGAACCACGAATTAAATCCAGCCATTTCTGCACGTAATCGGCATAAATAAAATGGGCGTTTTCGCCTTTGCCCTTGGCGGAGAAGAATACATTTAAATCAAACTCATTAAACTCTCCCTGCATGGCTATGCGGCGGATGCTTTCCGGAATCTGATAAGTCATCATGACCATACGCGGTAAAGCAGCATAGGGATTTTTGTCGCCCTGCCAGTTTTCTTTGGCGTGCTGCTCATCGGAATATGTCCAGTTATAAATTTGTTCTTCAATAAATTCGCCGCTGTTTAATGCACGGAACGGCGTACCCGAAAGATACAGGTAATACGAAGTGGTAATCGGCAAAAAGGTTTCATCATAAGCATTGCCGCGGTCGTAAGTAGTTAAATCTTCATCGTCATAAATATCGTCATCAGCTTGTTCAAACAGCTTTTTGGCGTTTTCCTTCCACGCCCCGAAATGGTATTCGTCAAAAATTACCAAGTCCCAGTTAACGGTATGTACCCATTCATTTTTAGGTTTAATGCCGCCTGTTTCACGGTTTACTCCCAAATAATCCTGAAATGAACCAAAGCAGACAATAGGTCTGTTTTTATCGGCAGTTTCGTATGTTAAATCAGTATCACGGCTGATAAACTGCCAGCCTTCAAAATCTATGTGGCTGTTTAAATCTTCTTGCCATGCGCTTACAACGGCCGGTTTAAAAGTTAAAATTAAAATACGCTTAAACTGCATTTTTTTGGCAAGCTGATACGCAGCAAAGGTTTTGCCAAAACGCATTTTGCAGTTCCACAAAAATTTGGGGTAGCGTTTTACGTTATCTTCTTCCGTGCTTAAAAAGTAGGCGGCTGTTTTTTCAACGGCTGCTTGCTGTTCCGGGCGCATTTTAAAATTGTTAATGCGGTTTTCGGCATTAACGGTGTGTGTTTTAACTGCCAAAACGGCAGCACGTACGTCATCAACAGAGCATTTAAACCATTCGCCGCCGGTGTTTATAAAATGTTTTTGCTTTAAAACGCGGTGTACGTCATGGTCGCTGAAGGCAGTGCCGTCCGGATACATGGCGCTTTCACGGTATACTATTTTATAAGGCTTGCTGCCGTCCGGGCGTTTGGTGGAGTATTGTTCCGCTACACGTGTTTCCACATCGCGGGTGGTAAAGCCTATTTTTAACATACCCTTGTATTGAGGGTTGGTGTCTTCATAGGCATAGATCATTGGTTTGATAGTGGGACGTTTATGAAACAGTTCAATCGCCATTTTCATCACCGCCCAATTCCATCGGTTTAATCATGGATTCGATAAAGGCAATTTCTTCATCAGTTAAATTATATTTTTTGTAAAGTTCTTCGTCAGTCCAAGGTCTTGAGAAATCTTGCATTGGTACGAATTCGTATACTTTTTGCGTAGCATCTTGAGAAACTTTTTTTAGTGAAACTAAAAATCTAAAAAATTTTGTGCGTATATATGACATTATATTTTTAGTTTCAGATATAGTTTCAAAAGGGCCTATCACTAAATAAGTTTCAGAACAACAAGTACTTTTATTTCCAAAAAGTGGTTTATTAAGTACTTGGTGTGGCCATTCATCATTTGCTCCATATGCTTTTGTAATGTATATTTTATATTTATTTATCCAATCATTATTTCTTGTTATTTCATTTGTGCTTATAAAATTTGTAGTGCCACGAATATAAATTTTAATATCTTTTGAGTTTTGCTTGGTATGTCCTTTAATATTTGTAGATAAACCAAACGGACGACGTGCACTAACTAATTTAGAAAAACTTTCAAATTTTAAATTTTTAACTTTTTCTAAAATAGAAACGGCTTCATTTCTTCTTATAAAAACGTCATTATTTTCAATTTTCATGTATCTTGTAGATTTAGAAATTAAACCTGTATGAGAGAATGTTTCGATAGTGCACATTCCTTTATAATCTCTATCCCATAAAAAATAACAAACACCACCTTTTATTTGAATTCCATTGCCAAAGCAATCTGAGGCATTTAAAAAATCGCGTAAGTATTTTACTCTTGTATCATTTATCATATTATCTCTAAATTCGTCTAAACCTTTACCGCCAGCAAACCATCTTGATGGTATAATCATTACTAAATAGCGAGGGTTTAATTTTTTTGCTTGTTGTACAAAAAGATTATAAATGGGTGTTGCACTGGCTTGAGCACCGCCGTCACTTATTTGATATGGCGGGTTGCTGATTATAACATCAAATTTCATTTTGAAAATATCCTCCGGTTTTACTTTATGGATAAACTCATAAGCATAACTTTCGAGCTCTTTGTTGCGACCGTATTCACTTTGTGAAGCGCCGCAAAATACGCATTTGCCATTCTTCCAGCTGTGTTTAATATGCTTAAACCTTATATTACCTTCGGTATTTTCAAAGGTGGTAACAGAATATTTACTGTTAGGATATTTAGAGCAATACACACTGCGGCGGGAAAGCAAACTTGTGAGTTCGGTTATTGCAATGCCGTAAAGCTGATGCTGAAAAATATGGTCAACACGCTGCTGTAAATCGGGAATTGTATCTTTTAAACCAATCCGCAGGCGTTTGGCAATTTCACGCAAAAATACACCTGATTTGCAGGCCGGGTCAAGAAATTTTGTATCAGGGTTACTGAAAAGTTCCTGCGGCAGCATATCCAGCATGGCATTGGCAACTTCCGGAGGAGTAAAAACCTCATCGTTTGATAGATTGGCAATACATGAAAGTATATCGGGATTGTAATTATTGTTAAAAGTTTCAGCCATGGTCTGCCAGCCTCCTGTAATCCATTAAAGGGTATTCGCATACAGGGTTGGGTATAAAGGCTTTTATTTCATTGTCATAATGCCAATTGAAAATATCGTATTCCTGTTCGTTGCCGCTTAATAATACATCTAATTGGTAATCGCGCCTTTTAACCATGGCTGGGCATACAAAGCTCCATTCAGCAAAAGTTATCGGTGTGCCGTTATTTTGTTTCATGGTCAGCGCGTCGCCGCAAATAATATTGGTTTGCAAAATGAATTTAACTACTTCGCGGCATTCATCATTAGCTTGTACTTTACAAATAGCGGTATATTCTTTATCCCAAATTTCAAAAAGATTATCGCGGCAGATTGCGGCATTATCTTCTAAAATATCTACGCCGTAAATGCTCATAACCGCCTGTACGGAATAACGCTCGTAATCGAAAGCGTTTTTAGCGTAACGGCTTTTAACAACAGATAGTTTGCGGCGTAAAATTTCAGTTAAAAATGCGCCTTCACCGCATGCCGGTTCTAAAAAGCGGGAATCTATCCTTTCTGTTTCCTGTTTTACCAAATCAAGCATGGCGTTTACCTCACGCTCGTTAGTAAAAACTTCGCCGTGGTCGGTAACACGCTGTTTGGATTTTATTTGTTGCGCCATTATTTTCACCTCATTGCCTGAAAAGCAATGCAAAAAAGTGTACTTTATTGCGCAGCAGTTTTAGTTATGGTTAAGACCCTTTACAATCTTGCAAAAGATAAATTTGATAGGTATAATTTAGACATAACTAAAATGCAATAAAGTACACTTTATGGAAAATAACACGGGTTACGAAATGTTGATGTTTTCGTAATGCTGGGCGCGATAGCGGAAGGTAGTCAGCGGCATGTTACATTCCTTTGCGGCGGTGATGCCGGTAATTTTGCCTGCCTTCCATTTTTGATATGCGGCGTGAAACCCATCGGGCAGTGGTTTGGGTGGCCTGCCAAAGCGTATGCCTTTAGCTTTGGCAGCGGCAATGCCTTCAGCTTGGCGTTGGCGTATGTTAATACGTTCATTTTCCGCAACAAAACTGAGTACCTGCAAAACAATGTCGCTTAAAAATGTGCCCATTAAATCTTTGCCGATACGGGTATCTAAAAGCGGTATATCCAAAACGACAATATCAATCTTTTTAATTTTGGTAAGGTAACGCCACTGTTCTAAAATTTCCGTGTAATTTCTGCCGAGGCGGTCGATGCTTTTAATAAAAAGCAAGTCGTTTGCCTTAAGCCTGCGCAGCATTTTTTGATACTGCGGGCGTTTAAAATCCTTGCCGGACTGCTTATCAACATATAAATTTTTCGGCGGTATTTCCATTTTGCGCATGGCAATAAGCTGCCTGTCCTCATTCTGGTCATAACTGCTGACGCGGATGTAACCGTAATTTGTAGCCATAGTGCCCTCCTTAAAAATGTTTCTAACCATAAATAGGCTTTTTTGCAGAAAATATTAACCTGCTTTTGGCAAAAAGGGCATAAAAAAACAGCCGTGATGTTATCACAGCTGTTAAAATTTTTCCGCTACCGGGCGGATTTTTTTATGCCATATTCGCATTTGGTTCGTAAATCAATTTCAAAAATTCTGTTCCAGGGCAGTCGTGCTTTGGGTTCGATGCCGGTGAGGTAGTATTGGTTTGCGCCGTCCGTATAAAACGGCGTAAGCCCCAGATTGGTGTACAGCAGTTTTGTTTTTTCGCGGTAGATGAAGCCTTCGATGATATCTTCCGCAAAGATTTTGTAAGCGGGTTTAAGCTCTACAGGGTCTGCGCCACGCAGTTTTAATTCGGTTGTTAGTTTGTGGTGTAGAAGTTTTTGGTAGCAGTAGTCGTCCAGCAGGCGGTCAACCATAAAATTAAGGTTGGCAGCGTACAGCGCTGGCAAATTTTGCGGCGGCAGGGTTTTAAGCTGACCGGTAAAAATTGCGCTTTGCGCGACTGCTGTGCCAGCTGCGTTGCCAAAGGTGTTCCACGCTGCATAGGCGGCAAGTTTGTTGATTTGCACATCGTTATCTAAAAGTACCGGCAGCAGCATTTGCCTGCTTTCGTAATCTTCGCTGCTGTCGATAACGGCGACATGCCTGCCTTCATTAAGCAATTGCTGCAATCGCTGTGCCATTCCGTCCGTGGCAGGCTGTTTTTCACTGCCGCAGTGTACAAATAAAATCACATCGGCGCTGCTGATATTTTCCGTAAGCGTGCCGCCGCTGAAATTTATTTTGTCAATCAGCGCGGCTTCTGCCGTTACCGCCATGTAGGGCATAATAGCGACGGCGGCGTCCGGCGTGGTATATTCAATGTAAAATTTTGGCTTGTAGTTGTACGTATTGCAAAAGCGGCGCGCCACTAACATTTGGGCAATTTCATCTGCGCCGCAGGTGGTAAGGCTATGACTGTTTAATCCGGCGCGGTGCATATAGGCATCCGCGTGGGCGCGGTTGCGGTTGGGCAAACCAAAGGGCTGAGCGTCGTCCTGCCCGATGATGAGCGTGTAATTTTTGCCGCCGCAGATGGCAGCAAGCTGTTTGTTAAAAGCGTCGTTGTTCTGGTACAGCGTGTTATATTTTTGCAGTATCTCCGCCGGTATGCGGCCTTTGATTTCTTCCAGTTTCTGCGTGGAAGGATAGTCGCCGAACTGCTCCACAATGTCGCGCAGGGTGCTGTAACGCATTAAGTGCCACTGGTACCACGTGTCGGGCAGCAGGTTGTCGCTTACGAGCAGGCGCGGAATAATCGAAAAAACGGTAATATCTTCGCCCGAAGGCATAGTTTGCAGCAGTTTTAAAAAGTTCTGTTCATCGTTAACGGTTCCCTGCGGCAGGCGCGAAGCAAGCAGCCCGCCGTGAATTAAAAGGTCGCCGGAAATAACTGCCGGGCATTGGCCTGCGTTATGGCTGAGCCATGAGGATAATTTTTCTCGGTTTGCCGGTGTGCGGTAGTTGTCAAGAAGTTCTTTTGGGGGTAAAATTACATCTATGGAAGCAAGCCTGCCCAAATCCTGCGCTATTAACGTGCAGGGCGGGCGGCTGTCAAGCGGCACAAGCAGCAGCTGTTCCTGCACCGGCAGGGGCGGCGGTGTGTAAGGCGTGCTTGGCGGCAGGCTGAAAAAATAAAAAATATAGCTGCACAGGGCGGTTAAAAAAAGCCATAAATATTTTTTCACGGTAAGCCTCCTTTACAGCGTATAGTTACAAATATTATATTACAAGTACGGAGTTTTTAAAATGAGAATTATTACTGGCAGGGCCAGAGGGCTGAAGCTGACTACGCCCAAAAACTGGGATGTGCGCCCTACTGCCGACAGGGTGAAGGAATCGCTGTTCAATATTATCGGCAGCAAAATAATCGGCGCGCAGGTGCTGGATTTATTTGCCGGTACGGGCAACCTCGGGCTTGAAAGCTGGAGCCGCGGCGCGGAGAAAATTGTTTTTACCGATACAAGAAAGGAATCGCTGCGGCTGGTGGAAAGCAATATTGCCAAATGCCGGGCGCAGAAGGATACGGAAACAATTTGCGGAGATGCCTGCCAGCTGATAGGGCGGCTGTATAAAAAGGGCATGCGTTTTGATTTTGTTTTTGCCGACCCGCCTTATAACAAGGGGCTGGTGCAGAAGGTTATTGCCGCGCTGGCAGAAAGCCCTCTTTTAAACGACGGCGGCTATTTAATTGCCGAACATTCGGCACATGACGAGCTTGGAACACTGCCGCCGCAGTTTGAACTTGTGCGCTGCGAAACTTACGGCGAAACAAAAATTAGCTTTATACGTTTTGCAAAAGTGTGAAAACATGTTACAATAGATAAAAGGTGCGGCAATTAAAGGAATATTACATTTTGTGTAGAATAAAGCTTTTAGAATATTGCCAAAATTTACCGTCTGCAAAGCAGATTTTAGGAGGTTAATAAAGTGCGCAGAGCAATTTGCCCGGGGAGTTTTGATCCGGTAACCAATGGCCATTTGGACATTTTTGAACGGGCAAGCCAGATGTTTGATGAAATTGTCATCAGTGTTTTTCACAATCCGGGAAAGGAAAAAGCAATGTTCAGCATGGAAGAACGTGTTGAAATGCTGCGTATGGCAACAACGCATATCCCCAATGCCAGGGTTACCTGTTTTTCGGGTTTGCTGAATGAGTTTTGCAGGCAGGAAAAAGCTCCTTTTATTGTCAGGGGCCTGCGTGCATTTTCCGATTTTGAGTATGAATTTCAGCGTGCGCTGCTGATTAAAAAAATTGATAATAATCTGGAAACTGTTTTTATCATGACCAATGCCAATTATTCGTTTTTAAGCTCTTCCGGCGTGCGCGAACTGGCTACGTTTGGCGGCTGCATCCACGGTTTGGTGCCCGATAACGTTGAGGTGCGCATTAAGGAGCTGCTGGCGGAAAAACACTTGTTATAGAAAGAGGATGTTACGATGATAGACAAGAGTACCAGTGCTGCTTTAGACAGAATTTTTGATGAAATGTATAATCTTATTTCTGCGGCCAGCAGAATTCCGCTGACTGATAAAATCATTGTGGAAGAAAGCGATTTGGCTGAAATTCTTGATGATTTGAAGGAAGCCATTCCCCGTGAAGTAAAAAGTGCTGCCAAGCTTTTGGAAGAACAGAAAGCCATAATCAACAAGGCCCACGAAGATGCCGACAATATTGTTGTACAGGCCAAAACCGAGGCGGAACGCATTCTGGAAATTGCCAAGGCGGAAGCAGAACGCCTTGTACGCCAGGAAGAAGTTGTGCAGCAGGCACAGGCTTTTGCCGAGGATATTAAAAATACGGCTCTGCGCCATGAACAGGAAGTTAAGGAAGAAGCAGACGCTTATGCAGAGCGCGTAAAAATGGATGTGCTGCAGTATGCCGACGATATGCTGGCATATTTAAGCGGCAATTTGCAGTCTGCCCTGCAGGGATTGAACGATAACCGCAATTCCGTTAACGACGAACGCCGCAAACTTGCAGCGCCGCAGGAATATTACGGCGATGAAATTCAGGACGACGAAGAAGAAAAATAATCAGGCGAAAATTTAAGCCGTTTACTCTTACGGGTAAGCGGCTTTGTTTTTTTATCAGGCCTGCTGAAAAGGCTGCATTAAAAAATCATTGTTATAGGTTTGGCAGTAGTTTTGGCTGCGGTTTTGCAGTAATGCCAGCAAATTAGCGGCGTTAATATCCGTTTGCAACTGGCGTATAATAAGTTCGTCTTTTTCGGTATCGCCGGTGAGGCAGTTTTTAAAATTGCGGCCTATTTTGGTAATAACTGGGAGCGAGGCTGTTTTGCGCATTTGAGAAAGCAGGCTGCGTCCGCGGCTGTTAAAAGCCAGCACGCGCAGGTATTGCGGTTTGGCTTCGGTAAAAATGATTTTGTCATTGCCAAGCAAAAGCTGCATTAACAGACGGCGGATGCGCGATTTTGTATAGCGTTTGCTGCTAACGCTGCTTACAACGCTTTGCATATCCGTGCAGACAGCTGCTGCTTTTAACCGGTGTTCAAGGCCTTCGGTGCATTCGCAGGCAGCGGCAATTTGCTGTTCTGTAAGCATACAGAGCTTGTATAAAACAAGCGCGTCAAGTTTTGCTGTATTCCAGCCAAGCAAATTTAAAGAATGGAGCATTTCAAGTAGTTTGTGGCTGCATTCCGGGATTTGGTTTAAAATTCTGCCGGAAAGCCCTGCTGCGGCGTATTCCGTGCGTATGCCGCTGGCGCTGGCGTATTCCGCGTTTATGTCGCTGCTGTTGTAGCCTGCACCGCAGCGGCGTATAACAAGCGGCGCAATTTGCGGTGCGTATTTTTGCAGGCAGCGGCAGTATTCAAGCGCCAAAATATCGTTTGCTTCCGCCGCGGCAAAAGTAAAGCCTGCATTTTGCAAAAGTATGGACTGGGCGGCAGCGTAAGATGAGCCGCTTTTTATAATCGCGCGCAGTTCTTCCTGGTGAGTGTTGATAAAGGCGGCGGCAGCTGCAAGGGTTTGTGTTTCTGCGGTTTCCGCGCCGAAAGCGAGGTAACCCGTAATTCCTGTCGCCGCTAAAAGCTGCACTGCGCCTGCGGCGAATAATTCCGCGCTGCGGCACGAAAATACGGCAGGCAGTTCCAGTACAAGGTCTGCGCCGTTTTGCACGGCCATCTGCGCCCGCGCCCATTTATTGCAGAAGGCAGGTTCGCCGCGCTGCACAACGCTGCCGCTCATAACGGCAATAACGGGCAAATCGCCTCCGGCAAGGCGGCGCGCTTCGGTCAGGTGCAGCAAATGCCCGTTGTGGAAGGGATTGTATTCGGCTATAACGCCGATAGATTTTTTCATAGGTTCACCTCAGAAAGTTTTACTGGCGGTTAAATGTCAAATAGTGTATACTAATAGTATATTAAAATTTACCCGGAAGTGCAAAACTAATTTTAGGGGTGAATACTGTGATTGTTTTTGTTGTTAATTGCGGCAGTTCTTCAATTAAATACCAGCTTATAAATATGAACGGCGAAAAAGTGCTGGCCAAAGGCTTGATTGAGCGTATCGGCATGGACGGTTCTGTTTTAAAGCATACTCCGGAAGGAAAATACACGGTTGATATCAATATCGACGTGCCCGACCACAACTTTGGCATAAAGCTGGCGGTGGACGCACTGGTAAATCCCGATTACGGCGTTATTAAAAGCATGAGCGAAATTGACGCTGTAGGGCACCGAGTTGTTCACGGCGGCGAACGCTTTTCCGATTCCGTGCTTGTAACGCCGGATGTGCTTGAAGGCATTGCTGCCTGCGCCGAGCTTGCGCCGCTGCACAACCCGCCTAACTTAAACGGCGTTAAGGCTTGTATGGCGTTAATGCCGCAGGTGCCGCAGGTTGTTGTTTTCGATACGGCGTTTCACCAGACCATGCCGGAAAAAGCCTATTTATACGGCCTGCCTTATGAACTGTATGTAAAATACGGCGTGCGCCGTTACGGTTTCCACGGCACTTCGCATAAATATGTGGCTCAGGAAGCCGCAAGAATGATGGGCGGAGAAGTTTCGGATTACCGCATTATTACCTGCCATCTGGGCAACGGCTCCAGCGTGGCGGCTGTTAAATACGGCAAATCCATTGATACCAGCATGGGCTATACCCCGCTGGACGGGCTTGTTATGGGTACGCGCTCCGGCGAGATTGACCCGGCGATTATTCCCTTTTTAATTGTTAAAGAAAATATGGATGCCGAGCAGATTGACGAATATCTTAACCGCCGCAGCGGCGTTTTGGGCATCAGTGGTCTTTCCAGTGATTTCAGGGATTTGGAAAGCGCGGCGCACCGCGGCGATGAACGCAGCCAGCTGGCGATTGATGTTTTTGCTTACCGCGTAAAAAAATATATCGGCGCTTATACGGCGGCGATGGGCGGCGTGGATGCCATTGTGTTTACGGCTGGCTTGGGCGAGAATTCTTCTTCCATGCGCGAGAAAATCTGCGAAGGGCTGGAGTATCTCGGTACCGGCATCGACCCGGTGAAAAACAAGGCGCGCGGCAGAAACCAGGAAATTAATGTTGACGGTGCAAAGGTAAAAATTTTTGCAATTCCTACCAACGAGGAGCTTGTAATTGCGCGCGACACTGTAAATATCTGCCGCCGCATTATAAAATTGTAAGCCCGCGGGCGATAACTATTACTTGACAAAGCAGCTTCACATAGCTATAATTGATACGATTGGTGAAATATGATAAGAATAAATGTCGCAGAAATCAAAAAAAGACTTGTCGGAAGCAAAGAATTTTCGTATGAACTGACGCCTGACGAGCTGGGAATTACAGAAGCCGATTTAAAAATTACCGCGCCTGTTGTTTTAAAAGGCATGGTTGAAAATGCTGGCGACGTAATTTTGCTCAAGGCCGAAGCAGCAACGGAAATTGAACGCACCTGCGGACGCTGCCTTAAGGTTTATACCGAAAAGCTGAACGCCCAGGTGGTTGAAAAATTTTATCCGGCAGGAGCAGAAAACATTGAAAATGATGCTTTTATCTATGAATCAGATCTGCTTGATATAACAGAGCCTGTTCGAGAGAGCCTCCTTTTGGCAGTTCCTTTGCAAGCACTTTGCAGGGAAGATTGCCGTGGGCTGTGTCCGGTCTGCGGGGCTGACAGAAATGAAGGCGACTGCGGCTGTGATACAACTTCGGTTGATCCCAGACTGGCGGCATTAAAGCAATTCATCAAAAATTAAATTTTGCCTTACAGCTTGAGGAGGTGTACCAACAATGGCAGTACCAAAAAGAAAAATGTCTAAAGCGCGCCGTGATTCCCGCCGTGCAAACTGGAAGCTTACCGCTCCCGGCTTAGTTGAATGCCCGCAATGTCACGAAATGAAAATGCCGCACCGTGTTTGCCCCGAATGTGGTTACTACAATGGTAAACAGGTTGTAGCAAAAGACGCTGAGTAAAAAATACCCCCTAAGCCTCAGGCTTGGGGGTTTTTGCTTTTAACAAGATATTTGTTAAAGAGGCTTTGCGGCCTCTTTTTATTTTGCCGTTTTAAGGATGAAAAGCAGGTAAAAAATTTTGCTTGCTTTTTTTTATTTGTACTATTATAATAAATCCAGATATTAGGAGTAGGTATTAAAATAAGGTGATGTTATGAATTCTGCTAAAAAAGTAATACGGCATGAGCGCTTGTTTAAAATGCTGCAAAGAAACCCTTTTTTAACGGATGAGCAGCTTGCTAAAAATCTGGCGGTCAGCATTCAGACTATCCGTTTGGACAGGCTAAGCCTTAACATCCCGGAACTGCGCGAGCGCACGCGCCAGATGGCCGAGAACGCGCAGGTAAAGCTGAAAGCCATTGACAAAAAAGATATTGTCGGTGACCTGATTGACCTGGAACTTAATCATTCCGGCATTTCCATGCTGAAAATAACTCCTGATATGGTATTGGAAAAAACAGGCGTGGCAAGAGGCTATTACATGTTTGCCATGGCAAATACCCTGGCGCTGGCAGTTGTTGATGCCGAAGCGGCCCTTACCGGTGTGGGCAATGTTAAGTACAAAGTGCCCGTATACGCAGGGGCTACGCTGGTGGCAAAGGCAGAGGTTATCCGCAGGGAGCTTAATAAATATATAATTTGGGTTAAAATAAGAAATAATAATGAGGAAGTATTCCGGGCAAAATTTATAATTGTACCCTGCCCGGACGAAAGGACGACACAGGCATATGAAAATCGCGCTTGATGTAATGGGAACGGACTATGGCCCGAAAGAACTTGTGCTTGGAGCGGTACAGGCTGTAAAAGAATTTAACTGTGAAATTGTGCTGGTAGGTGACCCGGAAACCATCGAGAACCTGCTGCGCGAATACAAAGCCGATACGGACAGCAGGCTCAGCATTTGTCCGGCAACGGAAGTTGTAAGAATGGACGAGCACCCTTCCATTGCCGTAAAAACAAAGAAGAATTCTTCTATTGTTATGGCAACCCGCCTTTTGCGCGAGAAAAAATGCGATGCGCTGGTATCGTCCGGCAGTACCGGTGCTGCCGTTGCGGCTGCGCTGTTTTACCTGGGACGCATTAAAGGCATTGAGCGCCCGGCTATTGCAACGCCGATTCCGAACCTTACCGGCACTACGGTGCTTTTGGACAGCGGAGCCAAAGTTGATGCCAAACCGGAACACATGGTGCAGAGCGCACTGATGGGCAGCGTTTATTCGGAGCTGATGTTTGGCGTTGAGAAACCCCGTGTAGGGCTTTTGAATATCGGCGAAGAAGAAACAAAAGGCAACGAGCAGGCTCTGGCAACATACCCGCTGCTGAAAGAAGAACAGCATATTAACTTTATCGGCAACGTTGAAGGCCGCGATATTAACAAAGGCACCGTTGATGTTGTTGTATGCGACGGCTTTGTGGGCAATGTTGTTTTAAAGTTTGCAGAAGGGCTTGCAAGTGCTATAATGGTAGTAATAAAAGACGCCATTTCCAAAGGCGGCTTAATGGCAAAACTCGGCGGGCTTTTGCTTCTGCCGACAATGAAAGCCTTAAAAAAACGTGCTGACGTTACGGAATACGGCGGCGCGCTGCTTTTGGGCGTTAAGGCGCCGTTTATCATCTGTCACGGCAACAGCAAGGCCAAATCCATTACCAGTGCGGTAAGGGTAGCCATTAACTTTGCCGAGCGTGACGTGGTAAAGCATATTGCTGAAATTGTCATCAAAGACGAAGAAAAATAAAGAAACGAGGATAAATACATGACTAAAGCTGTAAAACAAGTTGGTATTCTGGGTGTAGGCAGCTATCTTCCCAGCAAGATTTTGACCAACCACGACCTTGAAAAAATGGTTGATACCAGCGATGAGTGGATTGTGCAGCGCACAGGCATCAGAACCCGCCATATTGCGGCTCCTGAACAGGCTACAAGCGATATGGCCCTTATCGCCGCAAGGCGTGCACTGGAAGATGCCGGTGTTGCCCCTGCCGACCTCGACCTTATTATTGTTGCAACCGCTACGCCTGATTACGGCGTATATCCTTCAACCGCCTGCCTTGTGCAGGACAGACTGTGGGCAACGCACGCAGCTGCGTTTGACCTTTCCGCAGGCTGCACTGGCTTTGTTTACGGTGTAAGCGTTGCTGCGCAGATGATTGCCAGCGGCGTTTATAAAAAAGCCCTTGTAATCGGTGCGGAAACACTTTCCCGTATTTTGAATTGGGAAGACCGCAATACCTGCGTACTGTTTGGCGATGGCGCAGGCGCAGCCGTACTTGGTGAAGTTGAAGAAGGCTACGGCATTTTGGGCCTTGACCTTGGCAGTGACGGCGCAGGCAGCATTCACCTTATGCAGCCCGCGGGCGGCAGCAGAAAACCTGCCAGCCACGAAACCGTTGACGCCAAAGAACATACCGTGCATATGAATGGCAACGAAGTATTTAAGTTCGCCGTAAAAATTATGGGCAAAACGGCTAAAAAATCCCTCGAACAGGCCGGCCTGACCAATGAAGATATTGATATGCTGGTACCGCACCAGGCCAATATCCGCATCATTCAGTCCGCAGCCAAGCATTTTAAAATGCCGATGGATAAAGTTTGGGTAAATATTGATAAATACAGTAATACTTCCGCAGCATGCATTCCTATCGCTCTTACGGAAATGCAGGACCAGCATGCCATGAAAAAAGGCGACAACCTGCTGCTTGTTGCTTTCGGCGCAGGCCTTACCTGGGGCAGTATTGTTCTTAAATGGTGTAAATAATTGGCGAAAGAGAGGCTATGTTAATGAGTAAAGTAGCATTTATTTTCCCCGGCCAGGGCTCCCAGAGCGTTGGCATGTGCAAAGATTTGTACGAAAACTATGCCTGCGCACGCAGGACTTTTGAAGAAGCTGACGAAGCACTCGGTTTTTCCATCAGCAAACTGTGCTTTGAAGGCCCGGAAGACCAGCTGCGCCTTACTTTTAATACCCAGCCGGCAATTTTAACTGCCAGCGTTGCCTGCGCAAGAGTTCTTGCCGAAAACGGCGTAACCTGCGAAATTGCAGCAGGCCACAGCCTGGGTGAATATTCTGCACTGGTGCAGGCAGAAGCACTTGATTTTGCAGATGCCGTACGCATTGTACGCAAAAGAGGCCAGTTCATGCAGGAAGCAGTTCCTGTAGGCGAAGGCAGCATGGCTGCCGTACTTGGCATGGACAGCGATAAAATTGTTGAAATATGCCGCAGCGTGGAAGCTGAATGCGGCGAAGCAGTACAGGCAGTAAACTTTAACTGCCCCGGCCAGGTTGTAATTGCCGGTGCCGTTGGCGCAGTAGACAAGGCTCTTGTTGCTTTGAAAGAAGCCGGTGCAAAACGCGCAGTTCTCCTGCCGGTAAGCGCTCCTTTCCACAGCACTCTGCTCCAGCCTGCTTCCGACCGTCTGGCAGAAGTATTTAAAACCATTACTTTCCACGATGCTAAAATCCCCGTTATGGCAAACGTTAACGCCGAAGAAGTAACCAAAGCAGAGGTTATTAAAGAATCTTTAATCCGTCAGGCTGCTATGCCTGTACTTTGGGAAACCGGCGTAAGAAAAATGATTGCCGGCGGCGTGGATACTTTTGTTGAAGTTGGCCCGGGCAAAGTTCTGTGCGGCTTTAACAAGAAAATTGACAAATCCGTAACTTCCCTTAATGTAGAAGATGAAGCAAGCCTTGCAAAAACACTTGCTTATTTCCAGGAGGTCCGTTAAAATGCTGTTAGAAGGCAAAGTAGCTTTAGTTACCGGGGCATCCCGCGGCATTGGCAAAGCAATTGCGCTTTTGCTTGCCGAAAACGGCGCAGATGTAGCCGTTAATTTTGCAGGCAGCACCGCTGCAGCTGAAGCAGTTGCTGCTGAAATTGAAAAAATGGGCAGAAAAGCCATTCTCGTGCAGGGTGATGTTTCCCAAACCGAAGTTTGCGCTGAAATGGTAGATAAAGTGGTTAAAGAACTCGGCCATATTGATATTCTTGTTAATAATGCCGGTATTACCCGCGATACCCTGCTTCTGCGCATGAAAGAAGAAGATTGGGACGCTGTTCTCAATACCAACCTTAAAGGTGTGTTCAACTGCACCAAAGCAGCTGTAAAATATATGGCAAAACAGCGCAGCGGCGCAATTGTAAATATCAGCTCCGTTGTTGCTTTAATGGGCAATGCAGGCCAGGCCAACTATGCCGCTGCCAAAGCAGGCATTCTGGGCTTTACCCGCAGCGTTGCCAAAGAAATGGCTGCTCGCGGCATCAGGGTTAACGCTGTTACCCCCGGCTTTATCAAAACCGATATGACCAGCGTTCTTTCCGAAAAAGTTGTTGCTGCCATGGAAGCATCCATTCCGCTTGCCCGCCTGGGTGAGCCTGAGGATATTGCCAAAGCGGTACTGTTCCTTGTGAGCGATAATGCCGCTTATATAACCGGCCAGACTTTACATGTCGACGGCGGTATGGTAATGTAATAATGTATTATCAAACTACCTTGGAAGGAGGTGAATCGTAATGAGCACTTTCGACAAAGTTAAAAACATCACCGTAGAACAGTTGAGTGTTGACCCGGAAGAAGTAAAAATGGAATCTTCCTTCATCGACGATTTGGGCGCTGACTCTCTTGACATCGTTGAATTAATCATGGCTTTCGAAGAGGAATTCGGCGTTGAAATTCCTGACGAAAAAGCAGAAAAAATCCGCACTGTTGCGGACGCAGTTAAAATGTTGGATGAAGAAAAATAATTTATCCGCAGTTTGGCGGGAGGCATTAAGCCTCCCTGCCAAGTTTTAAAAGTTGCATCTTAACCAGAAATGGGGGATATTTGTTGAAATTACCAGTGCTTAAAATAGGTGATAAAGTAGCTGAAATGCCAATATTTCAGGGAGGCATGGCCATCAGGCTTTCGACTGCGCGCCTTGCAGGTGCTGTAGCAAGAGAAGGCGGCGTAGGCCTTGTAGCTGCGTCCGGCCTTGAGCTTGATGAACTGCGCCAGGAAATCCGCCTTGCGAGAAAACTGAGCGAAGGCAGAGGCATGATTGGCATTAACGCTATGGTGGCAGCACGCGCTTTTGCGGACCTTATTACAACAGCAGCTGAAGAAAAAGTTGATTTGCTTGTTGCCGGCGCCGGTTTTTCAAGAGATATTTTCGCCATCGGCCGCGCCTACAACGTTGCAGTTGTTCCTATTGTTTCTTCCGTAAAGCTGGCTAAAATTTCCGAAAAGCTCGGTGCTTCGGCAATTGTTGTTGAAGGTACGGAAGCAGGCGGCCATCTGGGCACGCAGGAATCTATCAAAACTATTCTGCCGGATATTATTAAAGCTGTAAAAATTCCGGTTATTGCCGCAGGCGGTGCTGTTTGCGGTGCTGATGTAGCCGAACTTCTGAAGCTTGGCGCCAGCGGCGTACAAATGGGCAGCCGCTTCGCTGCCAGCGAAGAATCTAACGGTGCTCCTGCTCTGAAGGAATTTTATCTCAAAATGACTAAGGAAGATGTTGTGCAGATTGACAGCCCGGTTGGTTATAAGGGCCGCGCAATTTTGAATCCGTTTGCACAAAAGGTTCTTGATGGCAATCCGCCGCGTCCTACAACCTGCGACGCCTGTCTCAAGCATTGTTCCCGCAGCTTCTGCATTATCAGGGCGTTAACCCGCGCACAGCAGGGCGATGTGGAAACCGGTCTTGTTTTCACCGGTGCAAATATGTGGAAGATTAAGGAAATTCTGCCTGTTAAAGAAATTTTCAGAAGACTGAAAGAAGATATAGAAAAAATTTAAATTTGAGGTGATTTGTTTTGAAGAGAAGAGTTGTTATAACCGGTGTAGGTGCTATTACCCCTATCGGTATCGGCAAAGATGAATTTTGGAACAATCTGGTTGCAGGTAAATCCGGCGTAGGCCCGATTACCCAGTTTGATGCCAGCGAATACGGCACAAGAATAGCCGGTGAAGTAAAGGATTTTGATTTTTCCAAATACGGCGATAAAAAAGAAGGCAAACGCATGGACCGCGTTACCCAGTTTGCGGTTGCTGCAGCAAAAATGGCTGTTGAAGATGCCAAGCTTGACCTTGAAAGCATTGACCCTGTAAGAGCAGGCGTTTGCGTAGGCAGCGGTATTGGCGGCATGCATACTTACCTGGAACAGACCATGAAATTTGTTGAAAAAGGCCCGTCCAAAATCAGCCCGTTCTTTATTCCTATGGAAATTCCGAATATGCCGGCAGGCCAGATTTCCATTGCTCTTGGCTTTAAAGGCCCCAACATGGCTATTGTAACCGCATGTGCAACCGGTACCCACTGTGTTGGCGAAGCTTTCAGAATTATTCAGTACGGCGATGCTGATATTATGATGGCAGGCGGCAGCGAAGCTGCTATTAACCCGCTGGCAGTAGCAGGCTTCGGAAACATGAAAGCTCTTTCCACCAATAACGAACACCCCGAAAAAGCATCCTGCCCGTTTGATAAAAAACGTGACGGCTTTGTTATGGGCGAAGGCGCAGGCGTGCTTGTTCTGGAAGAACTTGAACATGCACTTAAACGCGGCGCACATATCTACGCAGAAGTTGCAGGCTATGGCATGACTGCCGATGCTTACCATATCACTGCTCCGGACCCGAGCGGCGAAATGCCGGCTGTATGCATGGAACTTGCCATTAAAGATGCAGGCATCAGCCCGGACGAAGTTGATTATATCAACGCTCACGGCACTTCTACCCACAGAAATGACCTGAACGAAACTCTGGCAGCCAAGAAAATTTTTGGCGACCATGCTTATAAAATGATGATCAGCTCCAACAAATCCATGACCGGCCACCTCCTTGGTGCAGCAGGCGGCGTTGAAGCCATTGCAACCGCTTTAACCATTGATAACGGCGTTGTTCCGCCTACTATCAACTACGAAGACCCCGACCTTGAAGAAGGCCTTGACCTTGACTATGTGCCTAATGTTGCCCGCAAAGCAGAAGTAAGAGCTGCGCTTTCCAACAACTTCGGTTTTGGCGGCCATAATGCATGCATTCTTCTTAAAAAATACAAGGCATAAGCACAGAAACGGTGATTGCTATGCAAAGTAAGCGTAAGGAAGAGCTGCTTGAGTTTTGCAGGCAGCTTGGAATTACCATGAATAATTTAGATATTTTGAATACGGCGCTGACACATACTTCCTATGCCCATGAGGCTAAAGAGCAGCCGCGCCCGGAACACAATGAACGCATTGAATTTTTGGGCGATTCTGTTTTAAGTATTATCGTCAGCACCTATATGTACAAAAACTTTCCAAAACTTAATGAGGGTGAACTTACCAAGCTGCGTGCCCACATTGTTTGTGAAACTTCACTGGCACAGTATGCGCATAAAATTTTTCTCGGCAAGTACCTGCGCCTCGGCAAAGGTGAAGACCTTTCCGGCGGACGCAACAGGGCTTCTATCCTGGCAGATGCTTTTGAGTCTGTTTTGGGTGCATACTATATCGACCAGGGGCTTGCCTCCGCAGAAAAATTTTTGCTGGGGCTGATGAAGCAGGAACTTGATTTTATTTGCGAACACGGAATTTATTCCGATTATAAAACACGTTTGCAGGAAGTAGTTCAAAAAGACGGCGATGTGGAAATTACCTATGAACTGATTGATTCCAGCGGGCCGGAGCATAACAAGTCATTTACGACTGTTGTTTCGGTTGCAGGCAGGGTTATCGGCAAGGGCATAGGGCACAGCAAAAAAGAAGCTGAGCAGCACGCTGCCAAAAGTGCTTTGGAAAAACTTAAAAAATAAAGTAAAACGGTTTCGGGCTGAATACCTGAAACCGTTTTTTGTATGCCTTAATTAAATTTTGTTTAGTGTGCAGGGCCGAAAAGGTTTAAAATTATAACGCCTGCCACAATAAGGGCAATGGCAAAATAGCCTGCCGGGGAAAGCGCTTCATTAAAAAGAAAAACTGAAATCAGCGTTGCTGCTACAATGCCTATGGCGCACCATATTGCATAAGCAATGCTTAAATGCAGGTATAAAAGCGATTTGGAAAATAAATAAAAGCATAACCCGTAAGCGGCAAGCGTTGCAAGTGACGGATAAAGTTTTGAAAATCCTTCGGAATATTTAAGGCAGGTTGTGCCGATAAGTTCAAGGCTTATTGCCAAAGCAAGATATAAATAACCCATAAAAATTCATCCTTTATGTTATTTTGTACCTGCTATTCTAACATATATAAACGGGGCTTGCAATTGCCGTATTGACGATGCGGCGGCAGCAGAATATAATGCAGGTATAGATAGTGTAAAAAGGAGAAAAATATGCAAGTAGATTTAACGAAGCAGCCATTGCCTAAAAAATTTAAAAGAAGTGGTAAAGATTATTTTTTAGATACTATACGTAAACGTTTAGTGTTAATAACTCCTGAAGAAATAGTTAGGCAAAGAATGGTTTCGTATTTAATAAATGATTTGAAAGTGCCCAAGAATATGATTATAGTAGAAGCCCCGATTATTCATTATGGTATAGATTCCAAAAGAAGGGCGGATATTGTAGTTCATGGATGGTCTGAAAAGCAAAACTGTAATGTTCCGGTTTTAATAATTGAATGTAAGGCTGATGGAGTTTATTTAGGTAATAAAGTAGCAAATCAGGCATTTGATTATGCTGATTTATTAGGGTGTGATTTTGTTGCAATAACAGATGGATATAATGTTTATTGTTATAGATATAATGAAAAAACGAATGCTTATGATAATATAAAAAATATTCCTGAATATAATGATTTATTAACAAATAAATATGAAACAGTAATTATTGAACCTATTCCAGAAAGGATTAAATTTGAAGATTTAGAAAAAAATATAGATTTATTTAAAGAGTCTGGTGACATAGGAAAAGACACGATTCTTTTAAAAGCAGTTCCAGCTGCTAATCTTAGTGAATGTTTATTAGATGTTCGGTATAAAATGCCAACAGGACAATATGCAATGTTTAACTTAATTGAAGATTATGGGATTAGATTGTTGAGTTATGGAAATGCTTCAGGAGGAATATTTTCAGGACCATATCGTTCTTTTTTAATTGAAAATAACGGTAATACTGAATTTATTTCTTTTGGAACATCATCGGCGTATACTTGGCATAAAGCAGGAATAGAAAAAACATATTTAAATATTGCTATTGATGATGAAAAGTCAGCACATCATTCTTTGCAATTATCAATAGATGAATATATGACTGTTTTAAATGAAAAATGTTCTTTTTATCATAAAGGTAGTATTGCCATAGGTAAAATTGGCAGTGGTAAAATTAGTGAATTAAGGGAGTTAGTTTACAAAAGATATCCAAAGATAATTAAAAATAACCGCTTTTATTTTGGTACACTGACTAATAATAAATTATGGCATCTTGATGATAAAGATGTTGTAGAACTTATCGAAAATTTAATTTCTTATGCGTTAATCAGAGATGAATATAGAGAGATTGTTAAAAGGAGAAAAGTTCAAAAGGAAAAGAAAAAATGAGCATTATTCCAATTTTTATTCCGCATGCGGGCTGCCCGCATCAGTGCGTTTTTTGCAACCAGAAGAAAATCAGCGGGCAAAAAACGGCATCGGCAGAGGCAGTGCGGCAGCAGATAGAAAAGTATTTACAATGGATTAAACCGGGTAAAGAAAACGAAGCTGCTTTTTATGGCGGTTCTTTTACAGGCCTTGATATGGATTTGCAGGAAGAACTTTTCAAACCGGTTGATAAACTTTTACAGGAGGACATCATTGGCAGCGTGCGCTTATCGACGCGGCCGGATTATATAGATGAAGAAAGGCTGGTTCTTTTAAAAAAGCATAATGTAAGCACGGTGGAACTGGGCGTACAGTCTTTGGATGACAGCGTTTTGGAGCTGGCAGGGCGCGGGCATAATGCGGCAAGCGTTGCCAAGGCCGTTGAACTTTTGCGCGCACATGGTTTTAAAACAGGCTTGCAGCTGATGTGCGGCATGCCCGGGCAAACGGCGGCAAGCTTTATGGATACCGTTGCGGAAAGCATTGCCCTAAAACCGGATATGGTAAGGCTTTATCCGCTTTTGGTAATTAAAGATACACCGCTTGAAGAAACGTACCGCAGCGGAAAGTTTACGCCGCTTGGCGTGGAAGACGCCGCAGAGCTTTGCGCAGCAGCCTTGAAAAAATTTACCGGTAACGGCATTAATGTTATCCGCATCGGCTTACAGCCGGATGACGAATTGTGCAGCCTCGGAAATATTGTGGCAGGCCCTTTTCATCCCGCTTTTGGCGAGATAGTGAAAAGTATGGCTGTCAGAAACGAACTTACGCCGCAAATTATAGCGCATGTTAATGCAGGCAGGAGCAAAATAAAAATTTATGTGCCGCAGAAGATGGAATCGAAACTGCGCGGGCAGCATAATAGTAATATTAAGTGCTGGCAAAAGATGGGCGCCTGTATTGAAATTATAAAAACTAAAAACGCTTCCATATATTTGGAGGGTGAAAATAATGAGTGATATTTGCAAATGCTTTGCGCCGGTAGAAAATGCCGGTTGTACAATTTTAATATTAGGCTCAATGCCGGGGGAGCGCTCGCTGGAGCTGCAGCAGTATTACGGGCATAAAAATAACCGCTTTTGGCGTTTAATGGCAGAAATTTTTAATAATGGCGAAATGCTTGACGATTATGAGAAGCGCAAGGCTTTGCTGCTGCGCAATAATGTTGCACTGTGGGATGTTCTGGCGTTTTGCCGCCGTGAAGGCAGCCTAGATTCGGCAATACGCGATGAGAAATATAATGATTTGGCCGGTTTCATTGCCAGCCATCCTAAAATTAAGCGCATTTGCTGCAACGGCGGCAAAGCTTATGCTGCGTTGAAAAAATATTGCCGCACAAACAGCCTGAACGGCGTGGAAATTTTGGCAATGCCTTCAACAAGCCCGGCAAATGCCAGATGTAATTTTGAAAAATTAAAAAATATTTGGGCGCCCGCCCTTTTGAATTGACCTGAAATTTAAGAAAATTTAAAGTTTTTTATTTATTTTTTGCTTTTACCGCTTGAAATTTTTGCGTCGGAATTGTGAAAAAAGGCGTAAAACAGGCATTTTTATGTGTAAAGAATATAACAAAAACGCCATTTGAAACACAAGGCAACGTGTAAAGAAAGAAGCCCATAAAATGGGCGCTTAGGCCTGCAAAAAAAGTTGCAAAAAATATTGACAAGCCTTTTTTGTAATGGTACAATATATCAGTATCACGGAACAGTTATGCTCTTTTTCAGGAGGAACAGCCAGATGCTGAAGCAATTAACAGAAGCAACTAAACATGTCGTTGGTGTTAAACAAACGGCAAAAGCGGTTGAAAAGGGAACGGCAAAGCTGGTATTTATCGCAGCCGACGCCGATATCCGCATAAGCCGCCCGCTTTTGGAAAGCTGCGAAGCCGCCGGTGTAAAAGTAATAACCGCGGATTCGATGCACGAACTTGGCAAAGCATGCGGCATTCACGTTGGGGCTGCTGCTGCCGCGGTGCTTAAAGACTGATAGGGACTTCCGCCAGTCGGGAGTTTTTATAATCATTCAAATCTAATTATTCGGGAAGGAGGTGCCGATATGCCTACAATTAACCAATTAGTCCGCAAAGGCAGACAGGTTGCAATTGAAAAATCCACCGCTCCGGCATTGAAAGAATGCCCGCAAAAACGCGGCGTTTGCACCAGGGTTTATACCACAACCCCTAAAAAACCTAACTCTGCTCTGCGTAAGGTTGCTCGTGTCCGTTTAACCAACGGCATCGAAGTTACCGCATATATTCCGGGTATCGGTCACAATCTGCAAGAACACAGCGTTGTTCTTATTAGAGGCGGAAGGGTAAAAGACCTTCCGGGCGTGCGTTACCATATCATTCGTGGTGCACTTGATACTGCTGGCGTTGCTAACCGCAGCCAGGGCCGTTCCAAATACGGCGCTAAACGTGCTAAAGCAAAAAAATAAGCAGTATTAACTGATTTCACGAAATGATTAAGGAGGGAAACACATGCCTAGAAAAGGCCCTGTTACTAAAAGAGACGTACTGCCGGATCCGGTGTATGGCTCCAAATTATTAACCAGATTCATCAATAAAATCATGCTTGATGGCAAAAAAGGCGTTGCAGAACGCATTGTATATGATGCTTTTGATCTTGTCCGTGCTAAAACCGGCAAAGATCCCCTTGAAGTATTTGACGCGGCTATGAAAAATGTTATGCCGCTCCTCGAAGTACGTGCCCGCCGCGTAGGTGGTGCAAACTACCAGGTTCCGGTAGAAGTACGTGCTGACCGCAAAACCACTCTTGGTATCCGCTGGCTGGTAAACTACTCCCGCCTGCGTGGTGAAAGAACCATGTGCGAACGCGTTGCCGGCGAAATTATGGATGCCGCCAACGGTACCGGCGCTGCTGTTAAAAAACGCGAAGATACCCATAAGATGGCTGAAGCAAACAAAGCGTTTGCTCATTACCGCTGGTAATTTAACCAGAACCCTGATTTTTATTAGAGGGAGGACGAAAAAGTGGGCAGAGAATTTCCACTTGAGAAAACAAGAAATATCGGTATCATGGCTCACATCGATGCCGGTAAAACCACCACGACCGAACGTATTCTGTTCTATACCGGCCGCGTTCATAAAATCGGCGAAACCCATGAAGGCGCTGCTACCATGGACTGGATGGAACAGGAAAAAGAACGTGGTATTACCATTACTTCGGCTGCTACAACCTGCCACTGGAAAGGCCACCGTATCAACATCATTGATACCCCGGGCCACGTTGACTTCACTGTAGAAGTTGAACGTTCTCTGCGTGTCCTTGACGGCTCTGTTGCAGTTTTCTGTGCCAAAGGCGGCGTTGAACCTCAGTCTGAAACCGTATGGCGCCAGGCTGATAAATACAGCGTACCTCGTATGGCTTATGTAAACAAAATGGATATTACAGGCGCGAACTTCTACAATGTAGTTCAAATGATGAAAGACCGCCTTGGTGCTAATGCAGTACCTATCCAGCTTCCTATCGGCTATGAAGATACTTTCGAAGGCATGGTTGACCTTATTAAAATGAAAGCTATCGTTTATAGCGATAAACTCGGAAAAGACGAAGAATTCGTTGAAATTCCGGAAGATATGAAGGAAAAAGCCGAAGAATACCGTCAGGCTCTTATCGAAGCAGTTGCTGAAAGCGATGACGACCTGATGATGAAATATCTTGAAGGCGAAGAACTCACCGAAGAAGAAATCATGACAGGCATCCGCAAACAAACCATTGCCTGCAAAATGACTCCGGTTTGCTGTGGTTCTTCTTATAAAAACAAAGGCGTTCAGCCTTTGCTTGATGCAATTGTTGCATTCATGCCGGCTCCTACCGACATTCCTCACATCAAAGGCGTTAACCCGGAAACCGGTGAAGAAGATGAACGCCCGTCCAGTGATGAAGAACCGTTTGCAGCTCTCGCATTCAAAATCATGACTGACCCGTATGTAGGTAAACTCGCATTCTTCCGCGTATATTCCGGTACTCTTGAATCCGGTTCCTATGTATATAACTCCACTAAGGGCAAACGCGAACGTATCGGCCGTATCCTGCAAATGCATGCTAACCACCGTCAGGAAATCGAAAAGGTTTACGCAGGCGATATCGCAGCAGCAGTTGGCCTGAAAGATACTACTACCGGCGACACCCTCTGCGATGAAAAGGCTCCTATCATTCTCGAATCCATGGTATTCCCGGATCCTGTTATTTCCGTAGCAGTTGAACCGAAAACCAAGGCTGACCAGGAAAAAATGGGCATTGCTTTGCAGAAACTCGCTGAAGAAGACCCGACCTTCCGCGTACGTACCGACCCTGAAACCGCTCAGACCATTATCTCCGGCATGGGCGAGCTTCACCTCGATATTATCGTTGACCGTCTGCTCCGTGAATTCCACGTTGGCTGCAGCGTAGGTAACCCGCAGGTTGCTTACCGTGAAACCATCCGCAAATCCGTTAAGGCTGAAGGCAAATTCGTTCGTCAGTCCGGCGGTAAAGGCCAGTATGGTCACTGCTGGTTGGAACTCACTCCGCTGGAACCCGGCGAAGGCTTCAAATTCGACAACAAAGTTGTCGGCGGTGCTATTCCGAAAGAATACATCGGGCCTGTTGAAGCAGGTGTTAAAGAAGCTATGGAAAACGGCGTAGTTGCCGGTTATCCGATGGTAGACGTTGGCGTAACTGTTTACGACGGCTCTTACCATGAAGTTGACTCCTCTGAAATGGCATTTAAGATTGCCGGTTCTATGGGCTTCCGTGCTGGTGCACTGAAAGCTGACCCGGTTATTCTTGAACCTTACATGAAAGTAGAAGTTACCGTTCCTGAAGAATACATGGGCGACGTTATCGGCGACCTGAACTCCCGCCGCGGCCGCATTAACAGCATGGAAGCACGCAATGGTGCCCAGGTTATTGATGCATTCGTTCCGCTGTCTGAAATGTTCGGTTACGCTACCGACCTGCGTTCCAAAACTCAGGGCCGTGGCAACTACTCCATGGAAGTTGACCATTACGAAGAAGTTCCGAGAAATATTGCCGAAGCAATTATTGCTAAAAACAAAGGCACCCAGGCCTAAGAAATTACCTGTTTAAGGAGGATACAATAAATGGCAAAGCAAAAATATGAAAGAACAAAACCCCATGTTAACATTGGTACCATC
>OGWQ01000128.1_pt1 | contig 59963 bp, 49 predicted proteins | sample 1576091 | NCBI WGS metagenome assembly OGWQ01 (sample SAMEA3541584, study PRJEB24748) | human gut metagenome | biome: human gut; feature: human-associated habitat; material: faeces | place: China | collected 2012
GCAAAGGTGCAATGAAAATATAACAAAGAAAACGGGTACTTTATCGGATGCTTACGAAGTATGTATATAAATAGTTGGAATGTTTTTTACTTTTCAATGTGATATGAGGTGAGAAAAGAGTACTATAAAGGCTATGCTGAAAAATGACTTTCCAGCATAGCCTTTATGTAGGTTGATTTAATTAGTGTCGGATAGTTTTATTGTTTTGTCAAGTCGTAATTAAGTCCGGTCGGATGTGATTCTTGGAAAATAGTATGAGTGTATAACCATGTATTTCCACCATCATTAGAACAATATGGGACAGCTGTACATTTCATATTGTCTTGGAATGGGAACGGTTTTAAGGTAATTGAACCGTTGTTGTTTATCATTGCTCTAAATTCTCCTTCTTTTCCTCCTACTGTCCATGAATTGGCTGTCCGTCCGGGAGTGGCCCAACACATTTTCCACATTAATGGATCTGTAGCGTCTGGCTCATGGAGAACTTGTGGCATTGGAATGCTGAGTGGATTAGCGTCAGAGTTAGTATATAGCATGGTTAATGGATATTGTTCTAGCAATTCACCATATGGTGCCCATCCATATACATAATAGGATTCATTTTTTATATTTTCTTCTATTCTGATATTGAACTTCATTGGGCTAAAATTATTCTTCCAACTACTTCCTGTCCAATTATATTGTTGAGCTGTTGAGACTTTCCAATTTCCTAGATAATAGTTATAATCTTTAATAGCTGATGAACGTGAAGGGGTAAAATCAGTTCTTCCATATACTTGTTCAGTCCATATAACGTTGTCATTATATAGAGTTTGACCTATTTCATTAAACTTTGAACTATAAACTTTTGATGCTTTTAAATTATAAATAGCAAAGTATCCCCACTCGTTTTTGACTTTAGAAAGATAGACAGGATTAATTGAAAAATAATCTTCTGTAACATTGATTGCGTATGGACATTGCTTAATTTTGTCGATATGGGATAATTCATTCCATATATTGTAATTTCCGAAGACGGTGAAATTGATTAAGCTGTTAACCGTTTCTCCTTCAATATCTCCAAGGGGATAGTTGATCGAAGGTTGCCCATTTTCTTGGTTGCACCAATACACACTTAATGATTTGTCAGGCATCATTTGACGGCATTCATAGATTAAACGGCTATACTGTTCTTGTGAAGGCTGTACTAATCCGGGATAGTTTGAAACTTCGTCATAATTTGCCCATTCGTCATCAAAGTCTATTCCGTCAAGCCCATAGATATCTACATAAGACTTTAGTTCCTTTGCAAAATCTTTAGCAGCTTCATTGCCTAAACTTCGCATTCCGGCAGCTGTATGGTCACCTAAAATGGTCAAGTTTACTTTTATTCCTTTTTGTTGTAATGGACGAATAAGTTTGTCTACATTCTCTAAAACAAAAGTTACTTGCGGATTACAGTGTACATATGGTTTTCCTTCTTCATTTATACGAATATTGGCTGCAAATATGTTGACAATGTCGAAGAATGGTTTTCCACTATTTTCCATAGTATATTCACCCGCATTCAAAATGTTCTCATTATTGACTTCGATATAACAGATTGTTTTGACAGAACCTTTTTCTGTATTGGGTAGAGCCTTTTGTGGGGTAATTAAATAAATGTATGATTGATTGTTAGCGGTATTTTCGATACCATCTGAAGCTGTAGCGGATATAGCTACTGCATAAGTTGTACCTATTATTCCTCCAGGTTGGATCTCTAGCTCGATAGAAGACGATTTCCTTTTTCCTGACGGTATGATTACTATTCCATTGTTTTCTAGAGAAAGTTTATCAGTCGGATACATTGCATAAGATGTTCCGTTGGCTTGATTATATGCGGTTAGTGCAGATTCATCAATCTTGAATGTGACGGTAATATCTTTGTTGGCTGCTTTACTTAGTTCAAAGTATACGTGTCCTGTTCCGTGCTTATCTCCAGTTATTGTTATAGGAGTTAGTTCTTTTGCACCGGCTGCTGATCTGACACTTCCAAAAATACCTTCTATGTTTTCGAAAGAATTTCTATTTCCAGGCAATATTGTGATATCGTCTTCGCAACCTGCAAATATATTGCATAGGCAAACAAACACTGCAATTGCCAGGGTTGGTCTAAAAAAGTTTATATATTTCATAGTTCATTTAATTAATTTGTAGTATGCTGTTATTTCTCTTTGGCAGGAAGTGCCACATCTACCCATGTCAAACTGGAAGTAGGAGTTGCGTTGTTGCCATTTATGGTATGATCTTTCAGCTCATTGATACCATCATTCAGTTTCCAGTAGGCTACGAGACCGTCTGATGCAGGGTCTACTTCGTATGCATGATCTTTTTCATTGATTTCTTCTTCGCTTAATACACGATTCCAAATACGTACTTCAGCAATATCAGCATCTAACCAACGTTCATTATTGTAAGAACGACCTATCCAGAAACAACGTGGTTTTCCGTCTTCTTCATCGGAGTGTGGAACTCCCCAGTTTATAGGACCAATATCCATACTGTGGTCTGTGACAAGTTCTCCATTATAATAAGCTTTTAGATTTTTTTCAGCAGCATTGTAGGTGATAGCGATATGAATCCACTTTTCTAATGGAACATCCCGATTAATATGTATATTTGTTGCGCTTGAAGTACCTGCTATTTGTAAGTGATTCGCAGGTACGCCATCATCACCAAACCGGAATAGGAATTTACCTTCAATTCCCATCAATGTACTGATATTATGGTCAAAACTGTGTGGCCGGACTAAAGCTTCTGCTGTTAAAGTTGTTAAGTTGTTAACTACTTCAGGCTTTTTCCACTCTACATAAATATTATTTTCTTTGATATTCGCCACTTTATTGATAAGTGATGCTCCTTTAAATACATAATAGAAAGTTTGTGCTGAAGATAAAATAGCAATGTTGGCATTATCTATACTAACAGGAAGTACATATACCTTGTCAATATCCAATTGGTTAATTGCTTTAAAGTAGACAGTGATTGGAGTGGAAATAATACTTCCTGAAGCTATTTTCCCTTCTGTAGTTGAGAAAGCGTAATACTTTTCGGGTAGCATTTCCACATCATTTGTATAGTAGATATCCTTATAAGTGGATACCAATGCAGGATCTACTTTGATTGTAAAATTAATATCACTTTCTTCCGGCTTTGCAATTTCTAGTTGGAAGGTACGTTCATCAGACTCTATGTTAGATTTGACTAGGATATTTTCGGGGCTGACAGAACTCATGAAGATTTTATTGGAGAAGTTTTTCATATCATCATTGCATCCTGTAGAGATGAAAGTTAGTAATCCTAACGTAATACCATATAATTTTTGTAGTTTCATAATCATTCAATTATTTGGAAGGGGCTGGATTCATAATGTTAATAGTCTCTTTTACATTGTGGTAATTTCCATTTGTTTGATAGTAATCATTTTGAATATTATCAATAGCTATACCACATTTGTCATATTCTTGGGCATCTGTTGTTATCCAATAGGCAGTTTCAATAATAGCCTTTTCTTTCCCTATAAAACCTGTACTTGTGTCAGACGCATCCAAGGACGGAGTTGAGACAGCCATGATAAAACGATCTGTTGGCACTCCTGTTTCTAAACAGTCTTGAATAGCGAGAGGAAATTTATTCTTATCCGTTACTTGATACATCTCTATGATGAGATGAAGGAATTTAGATAGGATAATTTTATCTACTACATTTTGGGGCTTTCCTTGGAAAGAAAGGAATTTTCCTTCATTTTTATTAATCCAATCTAATGCGGCATTAAAAAAGATATTTTGACTAGCTGTGTAAGTAGCTTTATCTTCAGCTGTCATATACTTAGGATTCTGCCCGATAAGTTTTAATATAATTCCATCAAAAGGTTCAGAATATGCCAATTGCTTTTCTATTTCTTTTTTTAGAAAGGTATCGAATGTGCTTTCATTCTCTAATTCTAGTTGGGTAGAAATAAGGTTTTCATATTGAGCTTTTATCTCATCATAACTGATGGCATAAACTACTTTTGTTCCTTTCTGTCGTAAAGTTACTATTTCTTCTTTTTCAAAAGTTGCTAACTCTGAAGGACACATTAACCCAACAATATCAATGCTGTCAGGCAGGCTTGTAATATGCTGTGCACGACTAGCCGGATTCTTTTCGCTATTATCAAACCATGCATACACTTTTTTGTGTTCCGTATCGGCTTTATATTGACGTAAGTTTTCTAAGTACTTGGTATATAGTTCGGGGTTTTGTTCCTCAATACCGGGCTGTTTGATGCTGATACTTTCTACATCTGTCCAGTCATCACATGAAACAAAAGCACAACTCGCTGCAAAAAGCAATGTTACTATTATATTTGTTTTATTATTCATAATTCACTAGATTTTTATTCTTCAGTTAATCTTGGATTACAATCCCACCATACATGAGTAGACATTTTGTCTGCTCCATTTAGATATTCCAATGCTTTCGGCATGTTATCTCCATTGTTTCTATACTCATCCTGTGGATAAGACAGACGACGTGCAAACTTCCCTTGGGTTATATCAGTTCCTAGATTCTTGTCTACTTCCATTAACTTTGGATAGCCTGTACGACGAAACTCCGCCCACGATTCCATGCCTAACGGGAAATTAGCAATCCATTTTTGAGTAATAATACGTTCTAGATTTTCTTCATCAAATCCACTTATTTCTTTCCATTTTACTGTAATATCTGAAACAGAACCAGTATAACTGAACGTTTCGGCAGGATCTTTGTATATCTGTGGTTTATTTTGCGAAGTGAAATAGCTATCCGTAATACTAGCTCCCCATTGTTCAAAAGACAATGTAATGCCCTTTTGATAGTATGATTTAGCATCTCCGCCTTTCATGTCCCAACCTCTCAAAGCTCCTTCTGCTTCTAGAAATGCAACTTCAGCAGCATTCATCCACATTAGTTTAGAGTTCAGGGTTGTTTGCATATTAGAATACGAGTGGCTCATTTCTGAATTAGTCAAGACACCTGTACCAATACGAATACCATGATAATCTTTATCAGCAAAAGTGGATTTAGTGAAATATTTCTCCATACGAGGATCTTGATAGCCTTTCATATAAGACATTATATCGGCAGCAACCCGATAATCACTGTATTCATAATTTGTTTTATAAAAAGGATTCTCGTTAGGTGTAAACATTGCATTGTCATCGTTTGAAGTCATAACCCCTATTTCATGTTTTACGGCTTCTTCAGCTATTGTTTGCGGTGTTTTTCCATCCACGTTATAATTAGTATATACCATACGCATTGCCAAACGTAATTTCAGAGAATTAGCAAACTTTATCCATTTTACCACATTACCGCCATATACTTTATCCGCATCAGGATTAAAAGTATTTGTTTGTTTGGCTGTAAGAATATTAATAGCATTATCCAAATCTTTAATCATATTGGTGTAAACATCTTGCTGCGAATCAAACGGAGCAGCTAATTTTCCATCAGCACCTAATTGAGAATAAGGAATAGGACCATATGTATCAGTGATCCTATGCAAAGCTGCGACTTTTACAATTTGTGCTACCGCCAAAGGAACTTCATCTGTTGTATTGACTTCTATTTGGCTTAAGCTAGGTAATACTTTGGGAATTATATCATTGTAAAGCACTCCAATCCATGCTTGTGAAGGATTGTATGTAGAAAAACGATTATTCCAGTCGTTTGCTTTCGATTCTCCCAAATAGCCACCGTATGTACCGCCTAATAAACAGTCAGTATATTGAAGAGTGTTAGGTTCGGCCGGAACAACATAACCTTGCATATTTACTAAAGCCGATCGCCAAATATAGCCATCTGCATTCATTTGGTCTTTGGTTGCTTCGTATGGGTTAGTATTATAATCTATATAATTATTTGTACATGCGGAAACACCTATTGCACCGCCGACAAGAATTAATTTTATGGTTGATTTTTTTATCATAGCTACTACTATTAAAATTTAAGTCTAACATTGAATCCTAAGTTACGTGAACTTGGCATCATGAAATTATCAATACCTTGATAATAGTTACCGGTTGTAGCCACCGCTTCCGGGTCGAATGGAGCCTTGCAGTAGATCATCCATAAGTTACGTCCTACCAATGAAATTGTAATATCCGCTACACCCCATAACTTATTTTTAGATATTGTATAACCGATGCTAGCTTCCTGCAAACGCAAGTTGGTTGCACTATAAGTATAATATTGGGGGATACCACTTTCCGAACCTATCACAGAATACCATTTTTGTGCATCAACTATATCACTGCCATTAACAAGTACGCCACCACGGTCACGTGCTGCTGCACTGGCTTCTGATACTCCATAAAGATCAAGAGCAGCTTGTGTAGCAGAATAGACAATACCACCAATACGTGCGGATAGCATGAATCCGAAATTTAGATTCTTCCAACGGAAATCATTTCTCCACGCCATATTGCATTTTGGGAAAACACTGCCTAATTTAATATCTTCAGATTTAAAATTGGCTTTTACATTTCCTTCTGCGTCAACATAAATATTACTTTGGTTGTCGCGTAGTAAATCAGCGGTAGAATACATATCTCCTAATGTTCCACCTTTCTTCAGTACGAATCTAGCTTGTGCAAGTCCACCGACATCTAAACGTTCTTTGGTGATTAACTCACCTGTTTCCGGATGAATATAGTTTTCTAATAAATTAAGTATTTCATTTTTGTTGGCACTAAAAGTAAAGTTAGACGACCAACTGAATTTCTTGTTCCATTCATTTTGATATCCGAGTGATAGTTCTATACCTTTATTTCGCACACTACCCGTTTGTACATACATCGTTGAGTATTTTGAAGATACAGAAACCTGAGGATTGAATGTTTGATTATAAGTCTTTGTTGTATATAATCCTAAGTCAAAATTAAAATGATCCAAGAATCTTGCTGTAATACCAATTTCCCAAGAGTTCGTTTTTTCCGGTTTCAATTCATACAATGGATAATGAGTCTTAGTGATCCATTGTTTGGTTGCATTATCCCATTCGTAAGTGGGACTTGCCAGGAAACGTGGGAAAGGTAAACCTACTGATGCAAATGAACCTCTTAATTTTAAATACTGGATCTGCTTCGGCATCGGTAATAATTCAGATAGAATGACAGAACCACCTATTGAGGGATAAAAGAATGCACTTTTTGCAGAATTAGGTCCAGCTAATTGAGAAGGCCAATCACTACGTCCGGTTAAAGTTAAATAATATGTGCTTTTATAACCCAGTTCAACACTTGCAAAAAGAGATTTGGTTTGTTCTCTGTAGCCACTTTGGTTACGCTTTGTCTTGACATCATCCAGTTGAATGATATTGAACATATTGGCAATTCCATCACTGCGGATCGGGCCTTCATTAGACATAACATCTTGTTTTATATCAGAGTAAGACGCACCAATGTTGGCTTGCAAAGAAATAATTTCTTTAAATGTCTTGTTGATGTTTACCATTACGTCTGCGTATGTCTGTTTATCAAGAGTTCTGGCTAAACCAAAGAATCCATTTTTCGAACCTTCTGTCAGTACATTATGGCTGGTTGCATATAACTTTTTTGTATAATCTGTATTTGCATTATCTACACGTACACGACCGGAGACACTAAGCCAGTCAAGAATCTGATAACTCAGATTAGCACTTAACATATAACGTTCTTTATCGTTCTCACGCAGATTTCGATATGCAATCCAATACGGGTTTTGCCCAGTATAGCTGGAAAGCATTTCATTGGGCCAATATTGAGTATAGATTTTGCGATTTGTGTCATAACGTTCGTACATCTTATATTCTTCCCAGTCATTTCCACGTGGGAACAGATAGGCAGTAACCAATGGGTTTGAATAAGTACCTTGGTTAACCATATTCTTATCATTTTGCTTGATATAACTAGCACTCACATCCAATATCATTTTATCTTTCAAGAAAGAAGTAGTATTGCGGAATGTGAAATTATAGCGGTTATAGTCATTATTGGGCACCATACCCTTTGAATTCACAACACTGGAAGAAAAATAAGTCTGATTTTTATCTGTACCAGCTGATAATGCAACGCTTTCAGTGGTAACAACACCTGTTCTAAGGAAGTCACTTGCCGGATCATATCCCATGTAATTGCTGTTGTTTAATAGATGTCCCCAGCTAAGGTCACCAGTTGTTGCACCTGTTGACAGATTACCTGTGCCATAGCGGTTTTGAAATTCCGGCATTCTGAACGGACGGATAAATTCCGTATTTTGTGTAACAGTCAAACTGACACGTCCTTCTTTGCCTTTCTTTGTGGTAATAACAATAGCACCATTAGCTGCCTGACTACCATATAAAGCTGCCGCTGCTGCACCCGTCAATACGGACATGGACTCAATATCTTCTGGATTTATATCAGCAATAGCTTCTGTGGAACCTTTTGAGTCGAATACTTGTCCGCCTTCTCCGCTCAAATTGTACATTGGAATACCATCTATTACATAAAGTGCGTTACTGGATTGCTCTATACTTTTTGCACCACGCATCACCACTTTGCTGGCACCACCTACACCAGATGAACTGGAATTGATCGTAACTCCGGCAACTTTACCGGAAAGTGCATTGATGAAGTTAGCGTCCTTGTTCGTTAAAAGGTCATCACTTTTTACTTCCTGAACGTTATAACTTAGAGCTTTTGTCGCTCTTTTGATACCCAAGGCAGTGACAACTACTTCATCAATAACTTGTGTATCGTCCATTAATGTTATATTTACAGAAGACTGACCTTTCAGGGGAACTTCCTGTGTTTTATACCCAATATATGAATATACAATAACAGGATTAGCACTTTTGGTTACTATTTTATAGTTACCATCTAAATCAGTTATAGCTCCGTCAGTTGTTCCTTTTACTAGGATACTGACTCCGATTAAAGGTTCACCTTTGGAATCTATAACCTGTCCTGTTATAGTCTGTTCTTTACCAACCTGCTGTTGGTTACCACTTGATACTTCTTTTTCTGATAGATAAATGATATTATCTTCTATCTTATAAGAAATATCTTTGTTCTTTAAAAGCGTATTCAGTACTTGCTCCAATGGAGCATCTTTTACATTTAAAGGATCAACTGTGATCGTCGATAGTTTGTCGTTATAAAAGAATTGATACTTTGATTGGGACTGAATTTGTTTAATTACATTCCCTAAAGTTGTACGGTGAGTTGATAGGGTCAACTGGGCTGTAGCCCACTGCAAGGGAACTACCATGAACAAAAGAATCAGTAAAGCTCGAAATAGATTCGACTTTCGAAGCGAATGTTTGCTTTCCATACTTTTAATTTAACGGTTATACTTTTATTAAATTCTAAAAAGGGGAGTGTCGACTTTCTTTTCCCTTTTGCTAATAAAACAACACTAATATAATAAACACTTAGTCTAAATTCTCTTTTTTTCTGAGAAAAATGAAAATAATATAATACCCTCCTGAATACCTTGCAATTAGGAACTACCAAGTACTTAGAAAACTTACGTCAATATAAAGCCGATACGGAACACAATCTCTCTTATATGGTAGATGCATTGCAATATGCTCTTTCAATAGCAGACAAATATGACTATGACGGAATTTCTGTCGGATACGAAGGAAAAGCATATTGCATATGACAGAAACAGAAAAGAATGAATATAAACAGAATGAAAAAGCATTTGTTGGAATAATGAACGACTGGTTTCAAAGACATCAAGAACATGTGATTGTCTTTGAAGGCAATCCACAGAATCTGATAAATAAGGAACTGATAACAAATTGTTCTGTGATATTTGTATCGTGTTTTGATGTAAATAGTGTAGAAAAACTAACATTTAATTTACAACAGGTGGCTGTAGAAAATGTTCCGGTAGATAAGTTGGCTGTTATTGTCTCGAGAGCATCTCTTGATGAAAGTAACAAAGAAGTGGGGGGATTTTGCTGATGGAACGAAAATATTTGCAGGAGTGGCAGAATGGGCTCTTGGCGTTGACAATATAGATATTGCCGGACTTGGCATTTATGATATATCTAATGATTATTATAACCCTTCAATGACATTTAGAGATACTAGAAATACAATAAACACACTAAATCCGTCAATTAAAAACAGGTAGTCATAAAGAAGTATAAGCTATTTTCTATTATGATATTATTGGCTACCATTTGTTCTATATCAGGTTGCCAGGATGATGTGGAAACTTTTGATAACAAAGTATACATTGACAATGATTCTAAAGTTGGGACTATATTACTGAAAAAGGAGGTAGAAAGTTTGGAAAGAATAATTCAAACGTCAGTGTCAAAACCGGCTGAAACGGATTTCGTGATTACATGTAAAGCGGAACCGGCATTAGTGAGTACTTATAATCTGGCTTGTTATGATAATGCAATCATATTGCCTGAAGAGAATTAGCTGTATATACCGTGCAAAATAATGGAATGTTTTATGGATATTTCTGTGCTGAAATACAAGAAAGCAGTTTTTTAGATTGCAGGATATTGATGTCTTGTATATATGAGCTCGATATACTCTCAAACAATTTAATTGGGGGATATTGAGCTCGTATCTTTTAGAGCAAAATATTTTCCGAGTATCTTTGCTTAAAAGACAAATCTCATTCTCCTTCTCTTCTCCGCTTGCCTGTATTTCTTAATCTCCATTGAAAGATACTTTCTCCAGCTTGAAACTTTAGTTTCAAACGTGTGAAACTAGGGTTTCTAGTAAGTGAAACTAGAGTTTCAAGGTTTGAAACTGGAGTTTCTAAGGCGGGAAAGCAAATACTTCCTTACGGCTAAGAAATATGAACGATGTAGGTTGTGATTCTTAAGAAAGAGAGAAGGATGAAAGAAATGGTGACAGCAAAAGTGCTATCACTGTGTTGTCACATACTGCTGTCACATTATAATATGTTTATAATTAGGTATTTAAATACAAATAGATGACAGATGACAGCAGATTCTTACTTTTTAATGGTTCTTCTTCAAATTCCGTGCTACTTATTTATGTTCAATTACCTTATTCATGGCTATTCCGGAGTACTTTAAGATGCATATAGTTTGGATAATTTATTTGCTATTTCTAATATGCCGATATCCCTTTATCCATCGGCCTTTCAATGAGCTTTACTAGCACGGAATTTGATTAAGAACCAAATTAGTCTTATTGAACAGCTCGCGCAAGTGAGTTCTATCAGTCAATGATATGCTGATAATCTACAATGTTTTATCGGTCGAGCGTTACAACTTCATATGATATATGACAATAGTTACAAATCAGGAAGTTTGGATTTTAACATTAGTAATGAATGTTGAGATACCCCTAAAATTTCAGAGGCAAGCTTTTGTAAGATTCAAGTTTATGATACTCAGCACCATATCAGACCTGAAATACTTGGATAATAGATATTTTTATTCCTTTCCTTGAAAAAAGGAAAGAATTTGCTATATTTGTCCTTTAAAAAAGGAAAGACTATGAGAAAGGATATTATAAAATCTCTGATTGCTATAAAACAGAGTGAAATACCGTTCGATGTTATAGATAGAGACACTAAGCTGCCTTTAGCACGTAAAAAGATTATAACAGTACCAGGTGTGCGACGATGTGGAAAATCTACCATGATGGAGATAGCTATCAACGAACTTGTTGCAGGCGGAGTACCTTCTAAGAACATTTTATGGTTAGGTTTCGACGATGAACGATTAAAGAGCATGGACGCATCACAACTTGATGAGGTGGTTGTAGCCTATATGGAGATGTATCCTGACGTGGCATTCAAAGATGTACATATCTTTTTGGATGAGATTCAGTTAATAAAAGACTGGGAATACTTTGTGCTGCGCCTTTACAAATCTTACTGCAAGAATATTTATGTATGCGGAAGTAATGCTACGATGCTATCCAAAGAATTAAGTTCCGCATTGAGAGGATACCCTTTGGAATACGAAACTTTTCCTTTATCATTCAATGAATATTGTCGGTTTATCGGTGTTAGAACTGATAGTTATCTTGAGCAGGACATAGCCAGACTACGGAATGCTTTCTTGGAATATAACGGCGTAAGTTCCTTCCCAGAAATAGTTCTTACACATACTCGTTCCGAACAGATAAAGTTGTTGCACGGATATTTCGATACAATGATTCTTAAGGATATGGTAGAGCACTACAAGATTTCGAATATCGGTATGGTAAGATATTTCGTTAAGAGGATAATGTCCAACCTGACCAAACCTACATCTATAAATGCCATATATAAGGATATAAAGTCGCAAGGTCTTAAAGTTACAAAAGACGACCTTTATCTTTGGGCCGATTATGCGTGTGACATTTTTCTGTTCATCAGAATTCCCAAATATGAACGTTCGCTCAGCAAAGAACAGAAATCACTCGACAAGTATTATTGTATAGACAATGGTTTACGCAGTGCTGTCATTATGCCACAGAGCAATGACAATGGAAAGAATCTAGAGAACAGCGTATTTATGCATCTGTATAGAAATCGTATGCCATCAGATAAGATTTCGTATTATCAAGGCAACAGTGAATGCGATTTCGTAATACAACGGGAGGAGTCTGTGGTGGAGCTTATTCAGGTGACATGGGATATGAGCGATGCTGAAACAAAAGAAAGGGAGATACGAGGTATTATTGAAGCATCGTCCGCTACCGGGTGTGATAATATGAAAATCATAACCATCGACTATGAGGATGTTATTTACATAGAAAATAAAAAGATTGATGTTATTCCTGCGTGGAAATGGATGTCTGCCTTGTAAGCAATAAAAAAATAGCAGAATACTGATTTCTCAGTACTCTGCTATTGTCATAAGGATAATATGAAACAACTTCTAAAACTAATCATCATTCGGTTAGTTTTAGAAATGGCTTCTAATACAAATCTTTTTGCATATAGATATTATCCTCACATATATAATGAAGAACCTTGTCTGAAACTCTTCGCTTTAACTTGGCTCTTCGATAGACAAATCAGGTTTCGATATAAAGACTGTAGCTTTATACTTACTTCCTGTCATCTATCCTTCCAATCCATATTCATGCCATCCTCTGAAACATAAATAGGACCAGGTATCGTATTTTTGTTTTTGATTTATAGTTTGATTTTTCTATTGTTATTGTTTATTTCATATATAAGGGTTTGAGGGGAATGGGAGAGGAATAAAAAAATCCTGCCATTGTTTTATGACAGGATAAATGTTTATAGTAGTGATTGTAAATTTTACAAGGACATTGACAATTCTATTTTACATCCCAATGCATTCATTATTCTGTAGAAGGTGGAAACTTTAGGTTCTGTTTGTCCACTTTCTACCCTTGAGATGTAAGAACGATTGGATCCTATTCTTCTTGCCAGTTCAGCTTGACTTATTTTTGCTTTCTTTCTTGCATCCTCTATAATCTGTCCGGTATAGAATGCATAGGCTTTTTCCTCAGCTTCAAGTCTGCTTGCCGTACCTTTAGCCCCGAACTTGGCATCAAGTACTGCGTCATAATCTACTAGTTGATGATTGTTTGTCTGCATAATATGCCTCCTTTATTTTTATGGCTTTTTCTATTTCACTATTTGGAGTCTTTTGAGTTTTCTTTTGGAATCCATTAAATAGTATTACTATATTTCCTTCATCAAAAATAAAAATACCCTATAAATGTTCCCTCCATATTCAGTGCGTAGCTCAAAGATACCGTCTCTGATACTTTTTACAAATTTAGTGGATAATCTTTCTTGTGTTTTGAGTAGAAGCAATCCATATTGTACTTTTTCTTGCTCCTTTTCATTCAGAGTCTCCATGAATTTCTCAAAGTATCCTCCGTATGTTCTTATTTTTCTTTCAGTTTCCATGTTGCAAAAATAATCAATGTTGCTCAACTATGCAACAATTTGTAGAAATAATAGTATTGTCCTTTGAGTATATTAACGTTGTGGAGGTTAAACTAGTATAAAGTATAGGTGGGGGAGAAAAAGGGGGAGTAAGAGTTATTATAAAAAAAAAGAAAAGTCGCTGATTCTCAGCGACTTATGATTTCGATTGTGGTGCCACCAGGATTCCGTAGAGGTGGCAATGAAACTGTCTATCCGCAACTCGCGAAACTTTGCCTATAGCCATGAGGGCACACGTGCCTCGATGGGCAAGGACACCAGCACGCGCATGAACTTCTTCTCTCGCCTCTCGTGCATGAAGATGCAGGAGGCAGACGGATGCGCAGCACCTATGTCGGCAGAGGAGCGGCACAACCTATATACCAGTATGGCAGACGAAGCTTTTGATGAGGAGGAAGGAAAATGAGAACGAAGATAACATCAATGAAAAGGGCTTTCATTCTGTTCTGGCATGGGTTGACCGCCCTCCTCGTTGGCATTGCCAACTGGTTTACGGTGATATTGGGCATGAGGGATGACTCCAAGTATGGCAAGATTCTCCGTCGAACAGTGGGCAGCTGCTTTGCGTTCCTGATGCTGTTGCTGGCCATAGCCGCAGGTTGGGATTTTTGTCGTACTGCTTGCTATCGGTTGGAGGTAAACAAGCATTTTGATGGCTCGTATTACGATACGCAGTACATCTCCCGCAATGTCACCTATTACACCTACTACGATGAAGACGGTTTCCTAAAGACTGCTGACGGCAAGAAGACCATTACTGGAATCAGGTGGATAGCCAAGCCACTGGGTATGGACTCACTGATATGCTACAGTGACGGCAAGAAACGCGGCTATTTCAATATGTTCACAGGCAAGCCTGTCATTGAGCCGAAGTACAGCCATGCGTGGATTTTCTCCGATGGACTGGCATCGGTGGATGATGGAGGCTGGATCAAGTTCATCGACGCATCGGGCAAGGTGGTGATAGACCCACAGATTCCTTATATCCCCGGAGCAGAAGGCTATGTATTCCACAAAAACCGCTGCATTGTCCACAATGAACGTCGTGATCGTTTCGGGCTGTTGGACAAGCAGGGCAAGTGGGTGTTGCAGCCAGAATATTTCTCCATCGAATCTTCCGGGAACTTCTGGGTTGTCGATAACGGAGAGGGCAAAAGCGTATTGGACAGTACGCTGAACACGGTTATTCCGTTCACGAAAGGTCAAATTTGGGTAAGCAGCGAATATATCAGTGTTACTCTCAGCAACCACATCATTCAACGTTACGACCATAGTGGTGAGATTATCAATGATTTCTACATCAATGACGTAAGTTATATGACCTATGAGTCTGATGAGTTGCGCTACTCTACCTCTAAGAATTACAATGAGGAAGGTACACTCACCAGTGAGACGGAAAACATTGAACCGTTGCCAGTGGAGAAGATGGCAAAATGCCGGCGTTATGAGGCAGAAAGCGGATGGTATGGACTAATGACAGCAGATGGCAAGGTCATCACACCTCCGTCATACTGTAGCATCCAGGCAATAGGTTATGACATGTACCTTTGCAAGGACAATGACGAAGATGGTGTGATACTGAATGGAAAAGGTGAAAGGATTAGTTAGTTTTCAGGATTGGCAGTGTTCTCGGCAAACATATTGCTCATAGATGTTTGCTTTATAAGATTGAGCAGGATGGCAGGATTGATGTTCTTGCCATCCTTTTTTAGTGTCAAATGAAGATGTGGTCCAGTGCTACGTCCACTGTTTCCTGTCATGGCGATGACGGTGCCGGGATAGACGTGGGTGCCTTTGGTGACGAGACTTTGGGAGAGGTGGCAATAGCTGATGGTGAAGTCGCCGTGACGGAGGGTGACATACAGACCTGAACGTTTGTCCCTGCCTACCTTGATGACCTCGCCCTGCATCATGGCGTATGCGGGTTCATAATTTGCCTTCAAATCAAGCCCGTTATGTAGTGCTTTTCTTTTTGTGAATGGGTCTCTGCGATAGCCGAAAGGGCTGGTGACAGATATGTGACGGAGTGGACTGACAAGCGCCGGGAGGCGGTCGGTCTGCTCCGTTTGGGTTTGTATTTGGGCAAAAGCAAGAGAGTCTCGCCGCTGACACGGCGAGAACGGGGGCTGTTGTTCAGGTGTTGTGGACTGCGTCGTTTTTGGCACTGCCTTGCGGTGTGCCTTAGTCTGCGTGACGGTATTGAACTGAGCGAATACTGTTGCTGATGAACAGAATATTGCTGCTATTGTGATGAGTAGAAATCGTTTCATGGTGCAAAGTTAACAAGCAATTATTGGACTGGCATAATGAACAAAGGGAAGACAAGAAGATTGTAACATAATATAGCAATCGAGTTTGATTTTTGAGCAGAAATCAAACTCAAATAATAATAATCGTCAAAAATAGCACGCATTATCTTATGTAATTCTGCTTGTCTCTGAATAGGTGTATAACTTTGCACGAGTTTAATTTCAAATTCAAAGTTAAAGTATGAAGCAAGTACGATTTGAAGAGAGCGAGGTGCCTTATCAGACACTGGCTCGTTTTGGTCTCACACAGGAAAAGATTGAAGACCTGCCCTTGTGGGCATTGGAAGATATTGGTCAGGGACGACGTTCGCCACTGCTACCCATTCAGGTGACTAATGAGGAGGGCGAGACATTGAAGAGCCGCACCCGATTTGCGTTGGTCCGTATGGAGGACGGCAAGGTGGATGTCGTGTTCTATCCGCAGTTGGAGAAGTCGCCGTTAGAGTCATTCACTCAGGAACAGCAGGAGGACTTGCTGGCTGGAAAGGCTATCCTTGCTGACGTGAAGGATGCGGAAGGCAGAAGCAGCAAGGCTTTTGTGCAGATTGACACGGAAACCAATCAGGTGATGTCCGTGCCAACGCCTGTCATCGGGCGCAACTTGGAAGTGCTGAAGGATGAACTGAAACTGAGTTCGGCAGAGCTGACCGTGATGCAGAAGGGTGAGCCACTCACGCTCATCATGGAGGACGAACAGGTGACGGTGGGCATTGACCTGAATGACAAGACCGGCATAAGGATTAACCAAGGTGACAGTCAGAAGTGGAAGGAGAACACCAAGAGAGAGTGGGACAAATACACCTTCGGGTGCTATGGCTGTTGGGTTATGGACGATGACGGCAATCTCGACTATGTGCCTGAAGAGGAATACACCGAGGAGCTTTGGAATGAGCAGAAGAAGAATGGAGAGCGCAACCGCGCCTCTTTTTCCATGCACAAGTAATCTACACATAATATAATAAGTATATGGCATCAAATAAATATTATCCAGAGGATGTGCTCGTCGAGAAGATGCAAAGCGGCGAGTACGGATGGTTGGAGTTTATCAACCATCATTCTGCTGAATGGCAGGAAGAATACGAAAGCTATTGTCTGAAAAACGGACTCTGCATTTGTGAAGAGAGTGCGGAGCAGTTTGTCCATCACAAGGATGAGGAGTTGGAGAAGGCAATAGAGAACGGAGAAGCTTGATAAATGAAGAGTGAAGAATAAGTATGGCGATAAGAAAGAATACGAATCCCCAACCGATGGAGCAGCGAGAGGAGAGACCAAGATTTTCTTGGGCTATCCCGAGTCGTGACAGAGGAAGACAAAGTCAACAGATGGACCTGCAGCCAGAGATGCGTGACCTGCTCATGCGCAATGGTATGCAGGCGCATGTGGTGAGCAATGGCAGCGGCTATCAGCTTGTGGTGCAAGGCCACGACAGTCCGCTGCTCACCTATAACATCACAGAGAAGCAGATGTTGGCTCTGACCGACTGGGGAACGAATCATGCCAACAAGTTAGCCTACAATACCTTTACGGGCATTGTGGGCAACGACTTCTATATGCCCAAGAACTTCGTCCATGCACGCAATGCCAACGGTCGTGTGGCCATGGGACTGCACGGTTATCGTGTTGGTATCGGCGAGTATGGACGAATGGGGCGCATCGGAATGCCACCACCCTTTTTAGGTTGGACACCACGCAGTCAGGATGGATTCCATCTTCGCAGAGTTGGAGGACGATTGTTCTTCCCCGAATCCCCGATTGTGCCTGAACGTTGGGACGGCAGAATGAAGCCTGGGGAGTTGCAGAGCGGCGGTTACGGGTTCTACTATAAGGGGCTGCAACAGAGTTATAGCCCTCAGCAACAGGATGTGCTGAAAGATTTGGAAGGAATCATAACGCCTTCCGTCAACAGACCAAGAAGCACAGAACCTGCCAAGCCCTATAAAGAACTGATTACCTCGCCTGTCTATTTCACCAATGAGAAGTGGCAGGAGTGTTTGGCATCGCATGGCATCATCATTGATGAAAGTGCGAAGACGTTGACCATCCAATCGAACAGCGTCAATGCCGACATGGTGTATGACCTGACGGATGAGGAAGTGAAGAAGCTCACCTCCAACTCCATCAAGGAAGTGCCCGTCGTTCAACGCTTGGAGTTGTTGAATGGCATCATCAAGGACGACTTTGCTGACAGAATCCTGATGGACACACTGAACAGCAGGGAGCGCATCGACCTGCATCTGCATCCCGAACTTGAACAGGAGTTGCAGCAGAGACAGCAACAAGACGAGGAACGTTTGCTTCCTTTGGAAGAGGAAGATACTGTCAGACGGGACGTGTTGCAAGGTGATGCCATGGTGAGAGGTGAAGACCTTGCCTTGATTAATGAGAACAAGGGTTGGTATCGTGAGGGAGCGCACGGACGTGAGGTGGAAGTCGGCGATATTATGGTGGAGAAAGTACCTCCAGCAGAGGGAGAAAAGAAAGGCGAAGCCAAGTATCGCATGACCGCCATCATCAATGGTGAAGCTATCACGCACGAAATCAAGCAGAAGGACTACGATAAGTTCTTGGCAGTGGATGACTACCATCGCATGAAACTGTTCTCCAAGGTATTCAATGAGGTGGATATGAAGACACGTCCCGAAGCCAATGCCGGACTGGGTACGAAGATACTGGCAGCACTGACGGCAGGAGCGGTCGTTACGGCTGAGGTTGCTCATGACATGAACCACCATCACCACCATCCTGCCCCGGAGTTGTATGCCGAGCATCATGGTGGTCCACGTCCTTACTTCAAACCTGGTGTGGATTCACCACAGGAGATTGCGGCAAGGTACTTTGAGGCAGAAGCCAATCATGTTGCTACGGAGATTAGACGAGGATATTAGCCCGAAAGCAAAACTTTCGGGAACGGTGGCTCTATATACGACAACATTGACAACAAAGGACAACAAAACAGCAAGACGATATGGCTGAAAAAGGGAAAGCGAACGAGCTGACATACGATGACTTTCTGGACAGGTTGAGCATACAGGAAGTGCTGGTGGACGCAGGTTATCATCTGAACAAGAGGGATGGCTTGCGTTATCCGTCGTATGTGCGTACTGACAGCGAGGGCAGACGGGTACGTGGCGACAAGTTCATCGTCACGCAGAACGGAAAGTGCTGCTTCCAACCGCCGCAGCAGAAGGTGTATAACGTCATTTCTTTCATCAAGGAGCATCCTGAAATGTTTTCAGAGAACAAGGCTGGAATGTCTCCTGACCGCCTTGTCAACCTTGTCTGCAACCGACTGCTCAACCAACCCATCGAGGACAGACCATCGAAAATCGTAGAACCGAGAAAGGACAGCAAGCCATTCAACCTGAATGACTACGACATCCACAAGTTCAATCCGCAGGACAGGGAAACACAGAAGAAGTTTTATCCCTATTTCAAGTTCCGTGGCATTGACCTCTATACCCAGTACGCCTTTCATCGGCATTTCTGTCTGGCTACCAAGCATCGGACGGATGGACTTACCTTTGCCAACCTTGCCTTTCCGCTTGTACTGCCCATGGCACCCGACAAGACCGTGGGCTTTGAGGAGCGAGGACGACCGAAGATGGACGGCAGTGGCGGCTATAAGGGCAAGGCAGAAGGAAGCAACAGCAGTGAAGGACTGTGGATTGCCAACCTGACGGGGAAGCCGTTGGAGAAAGCCAACGAGATTGTATGGTTTGAGAGTGCATACGATGCCATGTCAGAGTATCAGATAAATCCTGTGAAGATGGTGTATGTATCTACGGGCGGTACTCCTACTGAAGGGCAGATGCGAGGACTACTGTCCGTCACTCCCAACGCAAGGCACTATTTGGGTTTTGACAAGGATGATGCCGGACGGCAGTTTGTGGCAAACTTCAGGAAGGTTGCAACAGAGATGGGCTTCCGTCATGAGCACGTGCAAGCTTATCATCCGTTGGGTTGCTACAAGGATTGGAACGATGCGCTACTCAACAAGAAGTCTGCGGAACTGATTGCAAAAGGCGAGCCAGACACCTTTGACTATGCCGAGTTCATCGCAGCAGGCAAGGCAGAAAAACAAAGGGAAAAAGAAGAAAAGAACACATATCATAGAAGCGTATGAGACAAGAAGATAATAGCATCATCACCTTGCGCCCCAGCATCGGGCAGTTTTTCATCAACGAGCTGCCTCTGTTGCTGTTGTGCGTGGCAATGCTCCTATTCGGAGGATTGCCCGGTTGTGCGTATAGCACCCTGTTGCTTGTCATCACTCTCTTGTTCTCCCTCTGTTTACTCTACCGATTCATCTATCTGAGGAGCATCCGCTACCATATAGGGAGCGAGCAACTCATCTGTGAGCACGGAGTGTTTCAGCGGAGCGTGAATTATATGGAGCTGTACCGAGTGGTGGACTTTGCGGAGCATCAGACCTTGATGCAGCAGTTGTGCGGACTGAAAAGCGTGACCGTGTTGTCGATGGACAGGACGACTCCAAAGTTGGAAATGACCGGCATCAAGAACAGCTATGACGTGGTGAGTGTGATACGAACAAGAGTAGAAACGAACAAACGAAGAAAGGGCGTGTATGAGATTACGAATAGATAAGATTTGGCTCATTGTCGTGGCATTGGTACTGAGCGTGCCGTCAGCCCATGCACAGATTGTGACAGCCAACCCTTTGGAATGGATGGCACTGGCAGAGGGCAACGAAGCCATCAACGGTGAGATAGAGAAGGAAATCAAGGGTCAGACCAAGACAGCCCTGTTGCAGAACACCATCGCCGCAGAGTTCACAAAGATACACGAATGGGAGAAGAAGTACAACAGTTATCTGAAAACCGCCAGCGGTTATGCCTCTTCCCTCAAAGCCTGTACCTATCTGTACGACGATGGTGTGAAGATATTCATCACCTTGTGTAAGATGCACAAGGCCATCAGCAACAATCCGCAAGGCATCGTCGCCACCCTCTCGATGAACAACTTGTATATGGAGACCGCCACGGAATTGGTGTCCGTCTTCACACTGCTGAAAGATGCAGTCGCCAAGGGAGGCAAAGAGAACATGCTGACTGGTGCGGAAAGGAGCAAGACGCTGTGGGCACTGAACGACAAGCTGAGTGCCTTCAGCAAGAAACTGCATCGGCTCTACCTCTCCATCCGCTATTATACGTTGACTGACGTTTGGAACAGCGTGACGGCAGGGATGATAGACCGCAGCAATGGGGAGATAGCAGCTCAGGCTTTGGGACGGTGGAGACGGGCGGCGAGAGTGAGTGGAGAGTGACAGACCGACAACGGAATTGTCGGGAACGGTGGCTAATCATAAAGAAAATAAGATATGAGAGTTATAGTTGTTTATTCCATATTAATGTTGTCATCCTTTGCAGGAGTGCGGGCGCAGAACGACCCGACTCTTGCGGGGATGATTCTAATGTATACCAATAAGGCAGAGAAAGAACTGAAGAACCAGGAGAAGGTGATGCTGTTGCAATCCACCGGCCATATCTGGACCAAGGAGGAAGTGGAAGCCACTACCGACCTGCAGCGGGAGTTCAACAACTATTTGGATTCCTTTCGTTCCATCGTCAGCTATGCCGCACAGATATATGGTTTCTATCATGAGATAGGTCAGTTGGTGGACAACATGGGAGGATTGGTGGCTCAATTAGATGCCCATCCAGCTAATGGACTTGCCGTAGCCCTGTCTGCCAAGCGCAACAAGATATACCGCGAGCTGATTATGAACAGCATCGAGATTGTGAATGACATCCGCACAGTATGCCTGTCGGGCAACAAGATGACCGAAAAGGAGCGTGTGGAGATAGTCTTCGGCATCCGTCCCAAGTTGAAGAAGATGAACAAGCAGTTGAAACGACTGACGAGGGCGGTGAAATACACCACCATGGGCGATGTCTGGATGGAGATAGATGAAGGGGCAAGACCCGCCAAAGCGAACAAAGCCGAGATAGCGGCGGCTGCCAAGAGGCGGTGGAAGCAGGTGGGCAAGAACGTAAAACCGTGATTAAAAAACGATAAGATATGGGATTTTGGAGTTCATTATTGAAATATGGTGGCAAGGCTGCACGAGGTACCGGCCATGTCATCGGAGTAACTGGAAAGACCTTAGGCAGCGCAGCACTCCACCCGCAACGCACCCTTATGGGAGCTGGCAAGGCTATGCAGACAGCCGCAGTGGGTAGTGCCGCAGGCTATGTGACATGGGAGAAGCTGACCACAGACAAGAGCGTGGCACGCATAGTAGGTGATGCTGTCATCGGCGAGAATGCCACGGAAGCGGTGGCGCAAACTGCCAACGATGTGCAACGTCTGACGGGCAAGGCTGGTGAAGCCGTTGATGCGGTGAACACTGTAGCCGGAAAGATGGACATCCAGTTTAGCGGTATCAGTGACTTCTTCCGGAATATGTTTGGTGGCGGAGGATGCGACATGATAGGCAATCTCTTTGGCAATATCGGCAAGGGTAACGTGTCAGGTATGAGCATCGTCGGACTAGTGGCTGCCGCATTCATGGTATTCGGACGCTTTGGTTGGATGAGCAAGATTGCGGGTGCCCTGCTTGGAGCGATGATTATCGGGAACAACTCTAAGGTGGCACAAGCTCTGCCTAACGGAGGCGGCACGTCTTCGCATGGGCAGAACATGGAAGAGGCAGAGACTCAGAACAGAGGGATGAAACGATAACCAATATACAGCGATATGAGATATACAGAAGAAATGATACTACGCTCATCGAGCGGCTACTGTATGCCGTTTGAGGAGCCAACAAAGCAGGACGTGCAGATGTCCTTGGGTTACGGAGAGCAGAAGCACCCCGTGACGGGAGAAACATTCTTCCATCACGGCATAGACTTCTCGGTGAACCACTACCTGCTATCGGCGGTGGCCACAGGAACCGTGTCAGCCATCGGGTCGGACGCGGAGCATGGCATCTACCAGACCATCCGCTACGGCAAATACGAAGTGACTTACAGACACCTCTCCAATGTCTTCGCCAACTTCTCCCAAAACGTCAAGGCCGGTCAGACCATTGCCATCAGTGGCGACATGCTGCACATGGAGGTGAGGTTTGACGGAGAGGAAATCAATCCGTTGGAATTCCTCACCATGCTCTACGGCAACATCAAGGCATTGGAGAACAATTCCAAAATGGGCATCAATGAACTGGACATGAACATACCTTCACCCTACGACACCGACCATCAGGAGATAGAAACATTGATGCTCCGCTTCCTCCCCTCCTATTTCGAGGACCTGCAGCAGGGAGCATATAGTCTGCCTGAACATACGGAGCAGTCATTAAGAAACATCTTCTCGTTGGGAGCGAGCAAGCATTACTTCTACGAGACCATACCGAGCATGGCTAATCCCTTGGGCATCGGCAACCGCTGTATGCCTTTGGCGGCTAAGGTGCAGAACCTGCTCATTGCCGACTTTCTCAACTATCTTGCCATGCGACATCAGGTGTATCTCTCCACGATGGACGAGGTATTAAAAAAAAACTCCAAGAGCAAGCCCTGACGCATGACGGCATCATTGATTCTCTTGCCGATTTGGACGTGGATATCCAGAGCTTCGACATACCGAGGATGGTGAGCGTCTATCCCGACCGGGCTGGCGTGAGATGGTGGACAAAGGCATGGTTCAATGGCAAGGAAGAGGGAGAACCTTCCGTGGAGATAGAGGAACGTATGGCTGTGCAGTTCATCCACCGCCAAGTGGACAAGGACGCATGGTTGGAGGAACACTATCCTAAGCAGATGGAGATATATCACAATGCCATCGAGCAGACAAAGGAACAGATATTACAGCAGTATAATATATAAAAAGGTATATGGCAGTAAAGAACAGTCAGCGATTCGCAGAGATAGAGCGTCTGATGGGCGACTACTTCGGGTGTCACCTTGCCCCCGTGATGGGCAGGGTGCAGCGGGACTTGTCCAACAGACAGGCAGACGAGATGCGGGCCTACTCCAACAGTACGGCTGGCATCCTACGCTCATTGGCCACTGCCAATATGCCCGGTGATGACCCATACGCCACTCTGAGGATTACAGGCGAGTGGAACAGCAAGACCACAGAAGACTATCTGGCGATGTGCAAGGAGGCTATTGTCGGCAACAAGGACATGCAGCGTGACCTTGCCGTGATGGCTGAGGAATGGCGCAAGGCAGTGGTGACGGAGATAGGACGAGAACGGTACGATGCACTCTCTAAACAACTCGGTTGTGATTTGGCATACGCCTATATCGAACACTGCATGGAGCAGCTGATGATAGAAAAACTGGTGAAAGACCGTATGCCCAAATCCTCTGCCGACTATATCATCCGCAAGGCGGCACAGAGCAGTCTGTTCGGTCTGCCCTACGAATTGAACAAGTCACCGCTTGCCGCAGAGATAGAAGCCAGAGGAGAGGCAGCCTATAAGCCCTCTCGGACAGAGAAGGCGGCGGGATGGGCTGCCGGAGCGAGTGCCGATGCCGTGGCCATGGGAGGTATCGACTCATGGGCGACCTTCGCCAAGTTTGTCGGTATCGATATGGTGATGAATGTCGGCATGGAACGCCTTGGCAAAAAAGGCAGCAGCCATGAGGTCAGTGTCGAGGAGTGTATCAGCAAAGGAGTTTTCGGTACGGACACCAACGTCTTCGCCTCATTCCGCAAGCAGGCAAAGGTCATCAAGAATCACGAGAACAGCTATATCAAGGCTACCAACAGCCATTTCAAGAACAAGATTCCCACGAGCAATATCACATTTATGGATTGGACGAAACAAACTGAACATACCTCATTCCCATGGAATAAAGGTACGTTCCTTGACCCTCAGAGAAACGAAGCAGCCAAACGTACAGACAAGTACAAGGATGTGCCCTTGATAGTCGCACCCGGACAGGAAGACGAGTATCTGGAGGTTAAGGCGAGACTTGATGCAGAGGCTGAGAAGGAGAAGAAAGCAGAACCGCAGGAAACTCCTGATTCATCGACTGAAGAGGCAACAGCATCTGTAGAACCGCCAGAGCAAGCCGCCTTGCAGACCAATGAAAGCGGATGGGACGGACTTTTACAGAGCTTCGGGCTGAACGGCTTTTCTGACATTGGCAAAAACCTTGGCTATGTGTTGGCAATGCTGCCCGATGTACTGGTGGGACTGTTCACGGGCAAGACGAAATCGCTGAATATGGACAATAGCCTTCTTCCTTTGGCCTCCATTGTGGCTGGAATGTTCGTAAAAAATCCCATACTGAAGATGTTGTTGATGGGTATGGGAGGTGCCAATCTGCTCAACAAGTCGGGACATGAGGTGCTGGGCAGAAAACAGCAGGAAGGCATTGCACCAACTGTGGTGGGTTCTGGTGCGCCACGTGTGCAGTACCGACAATATCCTGATGAGCCACTCAATCCTCGCATCAGCAACCCGATGCTGCAAGGGCGATGTCTTGTTGCCAACATCGATAATGTGCCATGTACCATCCAACTGCCAGACAGCGTGATTGGGGCGTATCAGTCGGGGGCATTGCCACTGAATACATTGGCTAACGCCATACTCGCCAAGAACGACCAAATGCGAAATATGGCAGCAGTGCAGTACGAAGAGCAGGCACGGGAGAGCGTAGTGCGACCGAGGGGGATTCAGTGAAGCCCGACAACAAAATTGTCGGGAACTGTGGCTTGGTAAGCCAATTATAGAATGTGATTGAGATAAACAAAAAGATAAAAGCATGAAAGAGAAATCAGATTTTGAGAAGCGGGCGGCAGAGAAACAGGTGTCGCTGCTGACTGAGGCACTGACGAGTGCGGTAGATGCCAAGGGACATTGGTTGAACGCAAGCGGTAAACTCTATCCGAAGCTCTATCCCAAGGGCTTTTCGGTCAGTCCGTTCAATGCCCTTGTCCTTGCCCTCGACTCCGATGCCAAGGGCTGCAAGAGCAACCTGTTTACGCAGTTCTCCGAAGCCAAGGCACGGGGTGAGAGCGTGAGGGAACATGAGAAAGGCGTGCCCTTCCTGTATTACAATTGGAACAAGTATGTCAACCGCAACAATCCCGATGATGTCATTACCAAGGAGGCATACGCAGAACTGTCGGACCAGGACAAGCAACAATACAAGGGAGTGAAGAACCGTGAGATACGTGTGCTCTTCAATATCGACCAGACCCTCCTGCCAATGGCTAACGAAACTGCTTACACTACGGCCTTGAAGAAAGACGGCACGATGGAAGACAGAGGGTACGGCGATAAGGAGGACAAGCAGCTGCATGGGCGCGTCAACGGATTCCTTCAGAAGATGAAGGACAACCTCGTGAATGTCCGTCAGGACGGCACAGGTGTGGCGCATTATGACACAGAGAAGGATGTTATCTACCTGCCACGGCAGCGTGACTTTGAGCATTACAACGACTATGTACAGGAAATGATGCGTCAGTTGGTGTCTGCCACCGGTCATCAGCAGCGGTTGGCACGTGAAGGCATGGTCATGAAGAACGGCAAAGCCCCGTCGGAGGATGCCGTGAAGAAGGAGAAGCTCATCACGGAACTTGCTTCGGGTGTGAAGATGCTCGAATTGGGACTGCCTGCTCGTCTGTCTAAGGACAGCCTGGGCATGGTGAACTACTGGACGAGGGAACTGAAGGAAGACCCTTGCCTGATTGATGCCATCGAGAGTGAGGTAAACGGTGCGCTGAAGGTATTGAAAAAAGCGGAACTGGGTGAAAAGGTGGAGTATGCAACCGACCAGCATCAGCGAGAGACAGCGCAGATACAGGGGCAGTTGCCCAGCCACTACTTTGTGGCTGACGAAATCAAGCAGCATCCCAATGAGGAGCAGCGTACCGTGGTTATCGTGCGTGATGATGCCAGTAAGACCGCAGATGTGGTGCTGCCACAGGGTGCGTCGTTGGAGGTGAACAACGAAATTAAGGGCATGAACAAGCAACGCTTCACCAATGCCTTGCAGAAAGAGGGTTATGACAACGTGCGTTTCTATAATCCCGATGGTGCCTTGGGTTTCCGTCCCGATGACAGTTATTTTGCCGACAAGAAAATCACGGTATCGAGGTTGCGCAACTGGTCTATCGAAGACCTATCCTCGTTGGATGCTTCTGAAGCCGTGATCCATAGCCGTGACATCGGTTTCGACAATGTGCAGTTGGTGAAGGACGACAAGGAGCGGTGGGCATTGTACATCAAGCCCGAAGGCAAGGAAGGCTTCGCCGTCTATCCCGACAAAGGAGACCTCAATCATTTCTTCACCACCTTGAAGCAGTCGATGGACAACATCGAGCGTGTGCGTGAAGAATTGGCACAGAAGTATTATGCCATGGCAGAGGCGAAACCCGACCTGAAGGTTGACATCTTTGGTGGCAATGAGCAGGAGGTTGATCTGAACCGAATCCAGCGTGTAGCGGTGTTTCGTGCCAAGTCGGGCGAATGTCTGTGTGCAGCCACTATCGACGGCAAGAAATTGCAGCCGAGAAGTGTCAGTCCGTCCCAATGGCAACGATTGTGGGTGGCTCCTGACAGGGATTCATACAAGCAGAGCCTTGCCGCCTCGCTGTTTGCCGATGTATTGCAGAAAGACAACAACGTCGAGCAAAGTACACAGGAGAAGCAGGAAGAAGCGACAGAGGTGAAGCAAGCAGAGACGGCTACTGTAGAGAAGCATGATGAACAGAAGGAAATGGCACAGCAGGAAGATAAGCCTTCAGACCAGAAAGAACAGGCATCAGAGCAAAGAGAAGAAAAGAAAGAGGAGAAGGAAGAAGCCAAGGCAGCCAAGGGGGCTATTTCTCCACTTGTCCAGCAATATCTTGACTTGAAGAAGAAACATCCTAATGCCATTCTATTGTTCCGTTGCGGCGACTTCTACGAGACCTACAAGGATGATGCGGTGAAGGCATCCAAGATATTGGGCATCACGCTGACGAAGAGCAACGGGCGCAAGGATGATGAAGGAAAGCCGTTGGCAATGGCAGGATTCCCATATCATGCTCTCGACACCTATTTGCCGAAGCTCATTCGTGCGGGAGAACGGGTAGCCATCTGTGACCAGCTGGAGGTGCCGAAGCAGACAACATCGTCGAAGCGTGGAATAACGGAGATGGTGTCACCTGGAAAAGAGGCTGGAAGGCCGATGGCACAGGAGAACCAGGAAACAGAACAACACACCAGTCTAAGGAGATAGGCGTATGGGAAAGAATGCAGCGTATGCCGCACAATATGCGGAGGAAGCCAAAGAACAGATGCGGAGGTATGGGATTCCTGCCTCTGTCATCTTGGCGCAAGCCATTTTGGAGAGCAGCAACGGACAGAGCCAACTGTCTCGCGAATGCAACAATCACTTCGGCATCAAGGCTACGGATTCGTGGCTGAAGAATGGCGGTGAGTATGGAGTCTATACGGATGATAGGCCCAACGAGAAATTCTGTAAGTACAAAAGTGTGGGTGACAGCTATGAGCATCACTCGCAGTTCCTGAAGCAGAACAAGCGATATGCGCAGTGCTTCACGCTTTCACCTGACGACTACAAGGGATGGACGAAGGGCATTGAGAAGGCTGGCTATGCCACTGGCGGCGGTTATGCAGCGAGTCTGCAACGCATCATTGAAGCCAACGGACTGGACAAGTATGACCGTGAGGTGATGGCTGAGATGCGGGCAGAAGGTAGGTCGTTCGGGGTGGAGAATAATCCTCGCAGAGAAGAACCTGCTGCCCATGTACCGCAGTCTGCCGGGTATTCCTATCCTGTGGAGCGAGAGGAATTTCTCTTCATCACCTCGCCTTTCGGCAATCGCCAAGACCCTATGGATGCCACCAAGCAGCAGATGCACAAGGGCATTGACATCAAGACGAACCATGAGGCGGTGCTGGCTACGGAGAACGGCGGAAAGGTGGTGGCGGTGAACCATAATGCGAACACGTCAGGAGGGAAATCCGTCACCGTGGAATACAGCCGTGAGGATGGCAGCAAGGTGCAATGCTCCTACCTGCATCTTTCCGACATAGCAGTAAAGGTAGGCGACACGGTCAATGCCGGACAGAAGTTGGGGGTGTCGGGAAATACCGGCACACGAACCATTGGCGAGCATCTGCATTTCGGAGTGAAGAGCGTATCGGCTGACGGCTCAAAAAGGGATATGGATCCATCTGCTTATCTGGCAGAAATCGGACAGAAGGGCAACATCAAGCTACAGGCACTGCATAACGGCGATGACCTGTTGGCGAAATACAAAAGTGACGTGCCGCAGGAGCAGAATGTGTCACCAGAGGACTGGATGAAGAAACTGCTTTCCTCAGAGGACAGCGGTGTGGGCATTTCGGGAACGAATGACCCTATACTTGACATGGCGATGACCACCTTCATGTCGCTGATGATGTTGGCAGCGCAGATTGACAGCAAGGATGAGGAACGACAAAAGGGACTCATCTCTGCCATGGCAGCCAACCAGCTTGTAGATTTGACCTCGCTTGTACCAGGCATGAGGCAATGCACCATCGCTGTGGGTGAGAACGGCAAGGCTGTGCTTCATGCAGAGAGCGGTACGGTGAAAATTGACCGTGAACTAACTTCCTCGGAGATGAACCGCCTATCGCTCATTTTGGGCAATGCCAATCTGTCGGAAGAAAGCAAACGGACGAAGATTGCTGGAATGGTGACAGGCATCGTGGCGACACAACAGGCTTCGCAGAATTTCGAGCAAGGGATGGAGGCTGAGAGTCAACAACAAAATCTGCAAAGGAAATGAAAAGGATAGCAAGTCATCTGTGTACAGTGTTGATGGGTATGCTGGCAGTGACAGGACACTTCATGCTTACCCAATGGCTTTTCGGTCAGACCGTGGCCATCATCCATCTCGGCTTCCAACTTATCATAGCAGCGTGGATGGTCTATGAACTGATACGTGCGCCAGTATATGATGATTGAAAAGAGATTATTGACATTGCGAAGACATTTCACTTGGACAATGGAGATGTATAATTCAAAAAGTATCGAGCAATGATCAAATGTAATGTAACAGTGTGCGGAACGGTCAGCAAGGTTGCGACCTGCCGCACGAACAAGGAGGGCAAGGCCTTTGTGAGCTTTGCCATGAACATAGTCATTCCGGCGAAGAGCGGGATTAACAAGACTATCGAGGTGTCGGTCATCAAGGACGGGACACTTACGGATGTAGGCAGCTGCAACATTGGCGAGCACATTGAGGTAGTCGGTGTATTGGTACCGAGGAAACGGGGCGATGCCCTTTATTTCAACCTGTCGGCAAGCAGCATCAGCCACCAGCCTGCCGAGGCAGAGGACTGCATCAAGGGCGTGATGGAGTTCCGCGGCAAGGTGGGCAAGAGCATTGAGGACAAGACGGACAAGAATGGTGTGCCGTACTGCCAGTTCTCCGCTTTCAGTGCAGAGAAAGTACAGGACGGATTTGAATACATCTGGGTAAGTTTCTTCCTCTTCGATGGCAAACGTGAGGCATGGCTGCAACCGGGTGTGAAAGCGAACATCAAAGGGGCGTTGTCTGTCAGTGTCTTCAATGACAAGTTGGACTTCTCCTGCCGAGTGTCGGAGATGAGCGAATATGTTCCTCAGCCCTATAATGGTTAATGACTATGGGAAAACCTTATACTAAAGAAGGTCCGAGTGCCGAAGACAAGGCACTCGACCTGTTTGCCGATATGATGATTGAGCGTATTCAGTCGCTGTCGGGCAAAGACGGATGGAAAAAGCCCTGGTTTACTGAGGGTACGCTGCAATGGCCGAAAAATCTGAACGGACGAGAATATAATGGCATGAACGCTATGATGCTACTCCTGCATTGCGAGAAGGAGGGCTACAAGATTCCTCGCTTCTGTACCTTCGACCGCATACAGCAGTTTAACAAAACTGGCAAGAAAGACGAGGAACAGAAGCCTCGTGTGTCGGTATTGAAGGGTGAGCATTCTTTCCCCGTGATGCTCACCACGTTTACGGTGGTCAATAAGGAAACAAAAGAGCACATCAAGTGGGAGGACTACAAACTGCTCTCTCAGGAGGAGCGCGAAAAGTACAATGTATATCCAAAGCTTCAGACTTACCATGTATTCAATGTGTCGCAGACCAACCTGAAGGAGGTCAGACCAGAGTTTTGGGAGAAACTGGAACAGGAATACTCGATGCCTAAGGTGGAGAAGGACGAGCAGTTTGCCTTTGAACCCGTGGATAGGATGATAGCGGACAACCGTTGGATATGTCCCATCAAACCCATGTTCGGTGATTCCGCCTATTTCTCCATCAGCAAAAACGAGATTGTGATGCCGGAGAAAAGGCAGTTCAAGGATGGGGAGTCTTTCTACTCGAACCTTTTCCACGAGATGGGACACTCAACGGGTGCGGAGGGACAGTTGGACCGCATCAAGCCCGCTACCTTCGGCTCGGCAGAGTATGCACGCGAGGAACTGGTGGCAGAACTGACGGCTGCGCTGACCGCTCAGCGATATGGCATGACGAAGCACTTGAAGGGAGATTCGGCTGCCTATCTAAAGTCTTGGCTGGATTCGCTGAAAGAGTCGCCGCAGTTCATCAAGACCACGTTGCTCGATGTGAAGAAAGCCACCTCGATGCTCACGCAGCATATCGACAAGATTGCGATGGAGATAGACCAGGAGAAAAAGGCTGAGCAGACGGAAAATGTCGGCAATGAGGAGAAAATGGAGGGAAGTAAGGATGCCGGGCAGGTATATTACGCTTCCGTTGCCTATCTCCAATCAACGGATGACACATCGGAACTGGATAAGCTGAAAGATCGAGGAGACTATGATGGACTGCTGAAACTTGCCAAGGATTACTATGACGGTAACGGCATGGACGAGAAGCAGACCTACAGGAAGCCGTGCCAGAACAGAGGCGATGACCTGTTGATTGAGGACAAGGACTTTGCAGTGGTATATAATGGCAGTGTCGGTGGCACATACGAGGTGTTCCTAAAGCATACGGAACAGGAGATACGGGACCATATCACTCGCTATGGCATAGGACGTGCCAGTGAGGACGTGAAGGCTGTGGCGAGGGAGATGACCGCCGAAGAGTTTTCGGAATTGGCGCAACGAAAGATGCCGATATTCCAGATGCCAAATGGCGGTCTGCTGAACCTGCAATATAACAAGGATAAGGATAGTCTGGATGTGGGGACTGTGACCAATGCAGGACTCTCAGTGAAACACTCCTTCCCTTTCAGTCATGACCATTCTATGGATGCAAACATCAGCTCTGCGTATGAGCAACTGCTCGACATGGAGGAGTACCAGAAGGAAGAGGTACAAGAGGAGCACGTTGCCAAGTCCGCTTTCCGAAGATGAGAGTAGTATCGTAGTATATACTAATCGTAGGCTTTACTACTCATAGTAGGTACTAACAATAGTCAGCCGCAAGGAGTATTGTCCCTGCGGTTGCTTTGGTTATGGAGTTACTTTTGACAGTCTCTTATCCACTCTTTCCAATCTATGTCATCAACAGTTAATTCTTTGGTCTCCCAATCGTAGTCGATGTTTGGCAAATTGGAATATGGGAAATAGATGCTATACCCGATTTGCCCATAGGAGCAAAATAACGGAGTGACTGCGAGTTCTCGACCATAGTAAGAGGATGGTTGAAGATAGTTCCTCCAACAAAAGCGGTCTCGTTTAATGCAGCGGCAGATATGCCTGATAAGTTGATTTCTGTCCATTATCTTTTGTCTTTGGGGGTTATCATATGATGTTCACTTCTTTTCCATTCTATTCAGGAAAGTCTGTAAATCCTCGTCTGGAATGCTCTTCAGTTTCACCGGCTTGAAACCGTCCAATTGCTCCACTTGAAATATCTCGTCCACTCCATATTTGGAGCCATCCACCTTTACGCTCTCCATTTCTTTGACGGAGGTATAGCCATACTCCGTTTCATGCAGACCGCATACGATGGTGAATAACGTGGTGTCGTTACCTTCCTGTTGCCCTTCAAGTACGAACCAACGGACGTGTCCGATGAAGAATATTGCCACACAAACGGCATCCTTGCCTTTGCCGTCCTGTGAGTAAAGAGGATAGGATTTCAGTCTCTCCTCCAACGTGGGTGTAATCAATCTGCTTGCCATAGTCAATCGTTGTTAAGTGTTCTGTAATACATTCTGTTTTCAACAAGGTGTTCGATGGTCTCTGCTGCCAATCGGCACACCCACTCGTTACGCTGGTCATAACGACCTTTTTGATAGTCGTTGGCAAGGCGTTCCAAGAAGGCAAACACCACCTTGCCCTTTTCGTTGATGAGATAGCGATGGTCATCTGCAAGGGCATTGCCTACCTTGGCGGCTGAACCCATCTGACCGTTTACGAACCGTGAGAAGCACTCGATAAATGCCTTCTCGTTTTCTGATAATCTGTTGTTCATATCCTTTGAATTAAGAGTTAAATACTTGCCTGATAATAGATGTTTGGCTCACTGCTGACGTTGTAGATGTAAGCGTCTCCGCGATTCTATATAGTGTATTAAAATAAAAAGGCTAATGATCCCTTTTTAGTCATTAGCCTTTTCCCATCTGTCAGGAAGCAGTTCCCTGTATTTTTCAATTGGTGTGTTCGGTTGCCATTCGGCTGTTCTGTTTATCACATCCGTGAGATACTCAAATAGATTCACTTTATGCATCCTACAAGTGAGTGCTATCGTATAGAGTATGGCGCCTCGTTCGGCCCCCTTATGGCTGCCGAAGAACAATGAGTTTTTTCTTGATAAGGATATGTACCGGTTCATCCGTTCAACCATATTGTTGTCCAGATAAGTGTCACCATAATTAAAGATGTCCACCACTGCATTCCACTCATTGCGAAGATAGGTGATAGCTTCCTTCAGTTCGCTCTTAGGCAACAAATCTCCCCGTTCTTCTATATCATCAAGCACATCTTTTATTTCTCCGAGTATGTCCGGCGCATACTTTTTTCGATGCATAAGATTCTGTTCTACCGTCCATCCCTCAACCCCAACTTTATGCTTATGCTCGTTTTGATAAAGTGCGTTTATCAGCTCCACGATCCTTTTTGCATCCGGGTCCTTCTCACCGCAATCTATAAATTTACGTTTTATATGTTGCAAGCACGGGATGCGTGTGATATTGGGATAAGCATCGCTTTCGAGCTTCCGGTAAGGTGAGTAACCATCGCTTTGTATGATACCTTTGCAACTGCCTAATTCGTTAAGAATAACTCTTTCAGACCGGGAGCCGTCATCATAGAGCAAGTATATCATCCTGGTGTTTATGCCGACAACCACCCAAAGATATCCCTTCCTGACTCCTTTTCCCTTGCTGTTCTTTTCCGGGACGAGTATTTTGTAATAGGTTTCATCGGCTGCCTTATAAGGATCACTCAAAGCTGTCTGCCGGATGCACTTATAAAGATTTTCGAAGAGGCTTGAGGCTTTTTCTATCAACTTATGAGCCGTAGGTTTCTTCAGCGTAAAGCCATGACTCTCGAAGTAGTTGATGATTCTTTCAACAGGTAGCGATTGTATATAACGTAATTCCATCAATCCGGCAATAAATGAACCGTCATAGCTGGAATTCAAGAAGGCCGAAGCCGGTGTTTTTCCCTCAAACAGGCGACCTTCTTGCGTATAGGTGTGTATCTTGTAGACATGCTTGATGAAGCGCATGGGTACACATTCATAGCGGACGCATATTCTGGGAACAGTGGTAAACAACCGGGCCTTATTGATGTCAAAATCGGGATCATCGGGATAAACGACATGTTCTTCTTCCTCCATCTCATAATGCATGTCACGTTTGGCCCCATTGTTCTTTCTTGCTTTACGCTTATCTGCTTTTTCTGCTTCTCTCTTCTGCCGCTCTTCCTCCGGCAATGCAGGTTGAGGGGGTTGTTGCTGTTCGGATGTGTTTGATACAAGTTTGGCGATCCCCTTAGTAAGACGCTGTTGCTTGCCAAGAGATTCGCCTTTTTGAAGGAGTGCCTCTTTAAGGGAAGAAACCTCCTTTATCAAAGCATCTATTTGGTCCAAGAGTCTGTTGTTGTCATCTCGTAATCCCTTGATTTGTTCCTTCAATAACTCTATGATCTCATCCTTTTTCATGGCATAAAGATATAAAAAATCAACGAATTGGCCAAATAAACCGGATGATATCTTTAGCGCAAATAACTAATAATCAAAATGTTGAATTAGATCCTAAAACGCTTTCTCAACCGTACAGACTTTAATGACACTCCATTTAAGATAAAAGACAAAACCTGATAAGAAATCTCGTAATTGCCTGTATTGGGGTTAAATGTCGGTAACTCAAAACTTCCACCTTCGAGGCGCTTGTAGTACAGAAGAAAGCCATCGCCATCCCAACGCAGTATTTTTACACTTTGTCGGTTTTTACCAAAGAATAAAAAGATATCTCCGGAAACGGGAGACAAGTCCTTCATTTCCGATCGTATAATTTTGAATAAACCGTCAATGCCAAGGTTCATACGAACAAAGCCCTGGTACAGATAGTATCGATTGGCTGATGTTAGAGAATACATGGATCTCCCTCCTTTCTTTCGTAATCGCGCAACATTTTAATCACACCACCGGGTGTGGCCCGTTTGACCGAAATGGTGGTTCCACTGTTAAAGGTGATTGTGATCCCGGCAAGACTAAACTCTTCTTCCGACAACATGGCGGGTGCTATTTGAGTGAACGCAGGAGAGGTAGTGCTCAGTGGGGACGGTTCAACGCCGCCATAATAATCACGGACCACATCTGCCTTGGCTTGTTTAACGCTATAACCCCGTCTGGACATCCAGGAACTCATACCTCCAAGAGTGGTATGCTGATCACGGCAAACATCGGCTAAAGAACAATTGTAGTCTACTTTCAATACTTCAAGGAAATGTTTCCAAGTTTTTCCAAATCGATTTTCTGCTAAATCCATAATGCTTCATTTTTATACATAGCAAAAATATAAGAATGAAAAAAGGCCGACAAGATAGAATCGCGGAGACGCTTACTTGTAGATATAATCTCCGCAACGCACCAACAAGGCATCCATGCCATAGTAGATGCGCTTCATGCCTTTGATGCTTCCGCTCTTGTGAAAGTTGGGGAAACGGCTGATATTGCACTGCTTTCCTTGTTCTTTGCTCAATCTTCTTGTCCTCATATCGTTTAATGTTTGAATGTTCAACTTGTTTTTAACTTCGTTGAAGAAACTCACACTCAGCATAGTGAATATATTCCCTCTACGTTCGCATAACCGTTTCTTTCTTCCCTCCTTTTGAAGCCTTTCGGCTCCGCTTGCCGGGAACAGATTTTTCGTGCATCAAAAGACTGCGGAATGAGGGCGATAAGGCAAGGAAACAGACAGAGGAGTTAATGAAATACCCAAATCTTTGATTTGCGGAAAGCTGTCGTTCAGTCCTCTGCCTGTTAGCATGGCGGTACTTGACCATTCGCCCGGGCAGTAACTTTGCAAAGAAAAATGGGCATCGGCAAGTGGACCTGATAAAGCGAATAGAAAAAAATGTATATAAAAGGGAGAGAGCTTATCCGTCACGGACAAGCCCCCTCGCTTAAAATTTATCAATGAAAAAAAGTTTTAGTGCTCTTGTTCGGAGCTGTATGTCTGGCTATAGATACAACATAATTCTGGTATGGCGGTTCGCCTCATTGGGCGAGTAATCGTCAATGCCGCCATCGAAAATCTGAGAGATGGTGCCACTTTCCATACCACGTTTCATCAGTTCCTCTGCAATGAATCTGGCACGGGAACGGCTGAGGTTATCATTGATGGCTTCACTGCCTGTGGCACTGTCGGCAGCGCCGATGACCTTAACTTTCAAGCCATATTTCTTGGCGATGCGTGCTACTTCGTCGAGATTGACGAGCTGCGACCTGTTGAGCAACCTGTCAGTGCCAAGTTCAAAGAAGAAATAGATGGGCGCACCTATGCAAGCCTTTCCTGAGTGGATGAGCGATAGGTAATCGTCTTCCGGCTCACCTTCAGCATTGCCATATTCTTCTGTACAAGAGGCGGACTCCATGACCTTTGTCTTTTGACCATTACCATACTTGTCTCTCATTCTTGCACGCAGCGAGTTGAGACCGCTGTAGTCGTTTCGAGGATAACCGTTTGTGACGGAGGAAGTGGCATCGTCAGAAAAGAGGTGGCCGTATTTGTCCAGAAGTCCCTCGATTGCAAGAATCTTACGCAGCTGTTCCAGAGTCTGACAGTCTCGATCGTGCTGGGCGTGATAGCGGCTGTTGCTGTCAGAAAGGGATGCGGCGTAGGCGGAAAGCCATTCGTTCTGTGCGATGTACGGACGAGCGTCTATCACTCGCTTCCAGCCAGTCTTGCCAATGCGGACAGAGAGGCCGAGGGATGCGGACAGCAGATGGTCGCCAAGGCGGTGTGCCTTGCCATAGCCGTCAAAATCCTGCATGGTGGTCATGTTGCCTATCTCTGCCGTAACAGCAATGCGTGGGGAGAGATGATACAGCCCCTGTATGCCGTAGGAAATGGTAAAGGGCTTGTGGGCATTCACCTTGTTGTGCAGCATACCCACGCCCACGTATGGAATGACACACCATCGGGCAAGGGTGTGTACATCGTCCTTGTAGAGGTTGCCGAGGACATTCCACATGAAATCAGCACGAAGGTACTGGTAGTCCTGCGAGGAGTTGTTGCAGTCGTTGAACTGCATACCGCCATAGTTCAGACGACCGCCGACGGAAGGTGTGAACCATTTGCCGATCGACACGGAGAATGCCGGTTTCATGCGACCGAATAGGTCGTTGCATCCGAGCGGTTTGCCGAGGAAGACCGTAGTTCCTCCTGCCGCTTGGACAAACCAGTTGTCCGTCCACGGCGAAGCGACCAATGCCCCTTTCATGTAGGAAGGTTTAAGCGGACGAAGCATACCGTCTGCCGAAAGTCTGCGTACAACGGTGGTGGTGTCCGCCGTGCGGTGATAGTCTTTGGCTTGTACGCCCAATGACAGGGCTAAGCCAAGGGATAGAATAAGTATTTTTCTCATGTTGTTCAATTTAATCTGGTGAATACTATAACAGGTGATACGTGACAGTGCCGCTTATCGTTTCTTCTTTTTGCCGGAAGAGGGGCGCATCATGCGTGCAGCCTTCATCATGCATCGGCGTGCCCAAGCGCGTTCATCCTCGTCATCGTCACGTCCCCATTTGAGGTCGGACGAACTGCCCCCACCGCCATGACCTTCGGCAAAGGTGGTGGCATCATCGACGTAGCCGAGGAATAGAAGCGTGGCACAGTACATCACCTCCGTTCCATTCTCTGCAAAGGCCTGAAGCAGGGAATCGTCAAACACGTCCTTGCCCTCATTGGAAAGCCGTGCCACACGTTCGGAGAACTCGCTGACCATGTTTTCGAGAAGGGCATTTCTGAGAACGGTGTCCGCACCTTGTCGGATAGTATCGGAATATCTGTGTGCCTCCTGCCGCAACTCCTCCGTGCGCTCTTTCATGGCGGTCATCTCCTCACGCAGGGCATCGAGCTTGCGGTCAGCCTCTGAGAGCTTTTCCTTCTTGTCGTCCAGTTTCGACTGGATAGCGGACAGTTCCTGCTCCAGCTCTTGGACTTGCTGACGGAGAGCATCAGGATTGTCGTGACCCGCAAGAATCTGCCGATGCAATTCAGCAAGTGCCGCCTCCTTCTCAGCCTTCTCCTGCAAGAGGTTGTTGACCATTGAGGTGAGTCCTTTTACTCTCCGCTCTGCCAGACGGATGTCCGACTGGAGCGAGGCGAGTGTCCGCTGATGGGCGGCGACGGACTGCTCAATGGTGGTGCACTGTTCTGACAGCTGGCGGCGGTACTCTTCGGTGGTGCGGTGGCGTGCTCCCGTCTCTGAAACAGAAGTCCCGCGCTCCATGCCCCAACGCTTGTTGACCTCGGCGAACTCGCTGTGCAGGGCTTTCATCCTGGCAGAAAACTCGTACTTGTCCTTTCCGGCAAATATCTGCTTGTACGCAAACTTGCCGTCCTTGATTGGCAAGAGGGTGCAGTGGACGTGCGGATTGGTTTCGTCCAAGTGTACGATGAAAGCGACGATGTTCTCCTCACCGTATTTGTCCGCAACAAAGCGGTAAACATCCTTTGCCCATTCCTCAATGTCCTTGCATCGGGTAAGATGCGAATTGTCCGCTCCATGAGTCAGATCCACCTTCTGGTCACCGAATGCCAGTTCCGTCATACGCTCACGAGAGCCTCCGAAGATGAAATTGACCACAGTGCGGAAGCGCGGCTCTGCCAGTCCCTCGTTGGGGTCTTTGATTCCACGGCTCCGCAGGATGTCAGCCATGCGCTCCGGGATGCTTCGGCTCTTGTCAATGGGATAGACCTTGCCGCCCCGAATCTCGAAGTTGAGCCGCTCACGGCTGCGGTCGTAGTTGCCTGTCGCTTCAGCGGATCCCCAACCCTTTTCCGTCCAACGGCGTTGGTGCTCGTTGCTCTGTGCTGTGGTGATTCCCTTAGATGGTCGGAAATCCATAACCTGTTTTGGTGTTGCCATAACCAATTTCCTTTTATGTGTGTACAACTCTCCTGTCTCCAGCTTGCTGCTTGTAAGGACAGCCTCCCGATGGTCGGAGACCAAGAGGGGTATTAGGCTACAATATAATATACAATAGTAATATGATTGTATTATTCTTTATATCTGTATGTTAGCAACACTTTTGCAGAGTGTATTTTTGCAGTGAAAAGAAAATAATGTCACTTGAGTGTCATAAAAGTATGATTTCGGCAAGGCAAAGAAAGAAATCACATTTTTTTTGGCCAGCAAATATATAACAGAAGGTAGGGAAAGATTAATATATAGTTTCTTTTTCCCTACCTTTAAACATATAACTTTACTTTATCATCCGCATATATATAATGCGGATAAATTAAAGTAAAATTCAAATAGAGTCTGTACCCGACTGAATTTTTGCATGAGCAACTTTGATTGCTTCTTGCTTAAATTCATCTTCACCCTTTATAGCATCCAGAACTTTGTCAGCCACCCAAAGGATGAGAAGTTCTTTTTCGTCAATCTTGAAATAGTTCGCAATCTGAATGACCTGAGTACGTTTTGCTCGTCTGTCGCCTCTCTCTATTTTTGAGAACATAGGAGTGTCAATCTCAAGTAATGAAGCCAATTGTCTTTGCAACACCCCATGAGTATCTCTAAGTTCTTTTATCTTTTGACCTAACAACATCTTTATTTCTTTTATATATTTGTTTAACCAATAATTTCCCAATGGCCACCTTTATTTGGCCCAACTCTTTTAACGATTCCCTTATCTTGCAGATGTTTGATATTAGTTGCAATCCAACGGCGAGATACACCAAGATTCCCTGCAATTTCAGATAGTGTTATATTTGGATTATTCCTAATTTCATCAATGATTTGCAGTGCAGTTTCTGATGCACTTTCTAGTGCAGTTTCTGGTGCACTTTTCTGTGCACTACGCTTTGATGCCTTTAATGTTCCATCTTTATGAGCAATATCAGCAATAATATTTCCAGCTGCTTCATGACAAGGAATTGTAATGCGGAAAAACGTGCGGTCTTCATCCGTAATGACTGTTGCACGTGGAGAACCATTATTTTCTAGAACATTTTGTATGGTTGGAATGCCAGTGCTACGTCCTTCTGTCATATCCAGTTCCTTGAGATATTCTCCTAAACGACGGTTGCGGTAACGTCGTGAAACAAGAATATCACAACGAGAAATATCAGCTGCCGAGATACTTCTATCAGGGCCACCCACATTCTGGATGGTTATACCATCTGGTTCTACAGTTATCACCACAGGTTCCCACTCCTGATAATCACGGTGGTAAAGGCTGTTAGTCACACTTTCCTCTAATGCTTGATACGGATAGGTGTAGAACTTCTTACTGCGATAGTCATCATTGGGTTTGATGATACTTTGCATCACCAGCATGCGTTTGAGATATTCCAACGTGCGATCAATGATTTGAGGCACGGAACCGGTGATAACAGCTCCTTCATACAGATTACTTGGATTATTCAACCGCCCTTCAGGGAAATATACTATTTCGACTTGAGTACGCTTGAAGAACTTGCTTGGGTTCTCACAAAACATCATAGCTGCTACGTTGCGGAGCATTCTGTTCTCTTTTGGTCCGACATACAAATCCATCTGCTCTAGAATTTCCTGCAATGGTTTTGTATTGATGTCACTGGCAAGTTTACTTCCCGCCTTCACTAGGTATTCACGAAGAAGCAAAGTAGAGATGTCTTCTAAACGAATATCAGGATTCCCTCGTTCATCAAATGGTACACGGCTTGCCAACTCACGTAATTCATCAAGGACTTCACCTTTAGCAATGATGCTGCTTGTGCCACTACGGACATAGAAATATTCCTTGGTCATACTTTTGGCTGTCACATTTTCTGGCACAGAATATGGTCTATTGATTCCAGCAGGACACCATATCACAAGTACGGACTTACCATCAACTTCCTCCACGCTTGTGCGAGGCATATAGTAAGGAGAAATTTTGTTATTGTAGCCTACCATATCCTGAAGAATCCCATCAATCTTTTCTGTAGGTATTCCTTCTACAGGACGAATTACAACTCCAGTTGCTTCATCTGTATCAACACCAACCACGATGTAACCACCTCCAAGATCATCAAAATCGTTAGCGAACGCACATACGCTGTGGTATATGCTCGCTGGATTCCAACCCTTCTTGAACTCAATCCGGTTTGATTCTATTTTCTGCTTATTTAGCAGATCGTTTATATTTATTGCAAGTGCCATCTTGTTTATATGTTATATGGCTATTCAATTATAACTTTCCCCAATACGTATGGCAGACGAATCTACCATACGGGTTGTTCAGTTTTCCTTCTTAGGCAAAGAATCTACGCCACTATATTTGCACATCTACCAATCCATCTCTAATATAGCATAAGCAAGCATAAAAACGTCTAACATAATCGACATTATTCCTATCATTAGCGCCAATTTAGGGGATAATATTAGGCTACAAACAGATAGGCTAATAGACAATACACTTACTGCAGACTACCACTTCATTATCTGATGCTATTTCCTTGCATCATTGAGACAGAACGCATCCAGAGCAATGCATACATATGCAATGTATCCCCAATGCGGAATTATCGACAATGTCGTTAATATTAATGATAAAATGCAAATTTTCGATGATTTGTCTGCAATCATCTTTTCAAATGTAGGGAGAATTCTTTTAGAAAAGAACTCTCTAACCTACATACCGATTAAGATTTTATTCTTTCTCATTGTAATAAAGTTATTAAATTTATTCTCCATGAAACTCACTCAAATTGCAGGGTCTCCATGAGTCTCAGCCACTTGACCATTGGCAGAACCTACTCTCCCGCTTTCGCAGTACCATCAGCGCATATAGCCTTAACTTCTCTGTTCGGAATGGAAAGAGGTGATTTCTATATGCCGTATCCACCGTCGCAATATTACTATTCATTATCTTTACGTTTAATATCAAAAGAACGTTCTAATTCCAATTCAGGGCGAGTTAACAAAATCGGCATATGTTTTTGATTGTCAACATTCATTTTTTTAGATGCATTTTTAGCTCTAGTTTTAGCCCATTCTCTCAAATTAGTAATTTGCTCTTTCATTGTTTGTGATAATGGGACTGTTGCCTCAATTGCGTCAATAATATGTTTGGTTTGAAGAATTGGAGTTTTGGGGTTCTGAATATATGCCTCAAACATCGCTTCCTTTATACATTCCTCAATTTCAGCACCATTGAACCCATCAACTTTTTCGCTTAATTTTTCCAATGCAAAGTTGCTTGGATCTTGTCCTTTCTTTAGCAGATGAATTGAAAAAATATTCTTTCTTTCCTCTTTTGTTGGTAAATCAACAAAAAATATTTCATCAAATCTACCCTTACGAAGAAGCTCAGGAGGTAAAAGATTTATATTATTTGCAGTCGCAACAACAAATACCGGCGTGTTTTTTTCTTGCATCCATGTCAATATGGTAGAAAATATGCGAGATGTAACACCGCCATCAGTAGCTCCACTTGATTGAACTCCGCTTAACCCTTTCTCAATTTCATCAATCCAAAGTACACAAGGCGCAACTGCTTCAGCCGTCATAATTGCCTTACGAATATTGTCCTCTGAACTACCAACTAATCCTTGATAAACTTTACCTATGTCTAATCTTAGTAAAGGCATATTCCAAAAGGATGCAATACTCTTAGCGGTAAGACTTTTTCCACAACCTGGAACACCTAAAAGCAGAAGACCTTTAGGCTCTTGTAATCCCCAATCTCGTGCATTTTTCTCGTATGCCATTTGTCGTTTTTGCAACCAATCCTTAAGTTCATCCATACCTCCCACATCTTTCAAACTCTCGTTCTTTGGGAAATAGTCTAAAATACCAGACTTACGAATGATTTGTTCCTTCTCAGCAGATACAATATATGGAGAATTCTTACCTAAGTTATCTTTAACCGCAGCAAGGCAGAATGCTAAATCAGCCTCCATAGAAGTCATACCTAGTGCCGCATCGATAAGACGATTTCTTCGCTCAGATGACAAAATAATTTTGGTATCTCGTTCAACCTGTTGAAGAGTCTTGTCAAGATCATAACGGCTCGGCAGAGGTATATTTAATACCGTCACATATTTTTCAAGTTCTGTAGGTAGTTTGTATGATGCAGAAACAATTATGACATGAGTGTTTGTAAATCTTGCTTTGTCTGCTATAACACGCATCAAATGTTTTATTTTAGTCTCTTCAATATAATTATTGAAGTCCTCAAGAATAAAAACATCTTTGTAAGAACGATCGGAGATGGAGAGGATATATTTCAAAAGTTCCTCTGGTTCTTCCATATTCTCAATTTCTTTGCGAGAGTCCTTATCAACAAGTTTGAGACCTTCTACACAATTCCATTCGTAGATATGATTATGTGTTGAGACATCTGCAACCGCCGTCCTAACCTTCTGTTTTGTTCTTTCATACTCGAAACTTGTAAGGTATAGAACAGGGTAAAAAGCCTTTAGTAAAGCTTCTATCTTCTTGAATACTTCATCCATATAATATTCTATTTATGATTTTGTTCTACTACTGTTACTCTACGAGGCTTCATTTTATGCAAATATTTAGATGGGATATCTTTCCTAGTCATAACTCGCTTATTGCCAAGAAGAGTTTCAAGTTCATCCATGGCATCATGAGCCTTCTCATTAACATCATTAGGTAGATACTCGGAATCTGTAATGATGGTACCGTCCTTGAGTATAGTGAATTTTATTTGGGCAACAGGTTCGTCCTCTGTTTTGTCTTTTGATCTTCCTACCATAAAGAAAGAATACACTTCTTCTTCTGTTGGATGGAACTTATCGTTTGATAGGTATGTAAATCCCTTTCTCTTGAAGGATTGTATGAGAGATTTGCGAGCATATTCAGCATTAAGCCTGTAAAATACATTTTGCAGTTCTTCGACTTTAGTTTTGGCATCCGGAGTGTAATATGTGTTGTAGCTTACTTGGTTGGTAGTCAAGTTCAGTTGTAAAACATATTCACCATACATGTTCTGAGTTTGATTAACGTCAGATATTGTTAGAATATTACCATTGATAGTGTATTCCCACTTCAAAGAGTCACATGCAGACTTTAGGATTTCTGCATTCATGACATTGCTATTGCGAGCAAATCTTGATGATTCAAAACGTGACATACTTTATTTGTTTATGAGGGTTTTGAAGGTATTTTCCAAATTCTTTAAATTAACATTCTCCAATCTAGTTGTACCTTTAGGTATTCTGATAGTTCTGAGTTTTGTTTCCATATTAATGGGACAAATACCCAATAAACGGAATGAATATCCACCAATGCCGATAGTTATATCTAACATTTTTCCGTTCTTATTTGGAGTATAATCAAAAACAGAAAAAACAGATGTAACCATAGAATCCTTTAGTATCTTTTTTAGATACTTCATACCTTCGGTAGGATTTTTGAATGCTCTATTAGCATACAAGAAATTGAGAGCAGATACATATAATGTAACATTCCTTTCATTTTCAAAATTTGACGCATTGATAATGGCCATAGCCTGATCCGACAATGAGCCAAACGTGTTTAATGAGGATACACTGTTTTTATTTGATACGTCTTTAGTTTTGTTCTTACTCTTAGGGAGTTTTTCAAAGTTTGTATATGCTTTCTCTAACTCAGAAATTGTAGTTGAACTAATCGTTAATGCAACAGATCCCTTGATGAGTTTCTGATATAATACACTCGTTGTCTTGAACTCATTCTGGTCAACGGAACCATTAGCATTGAATTGATTAATTCTTTCCATCAGTTCTTCACATTCCTCATACCACGCAGTATTTTTAGCTTGAAGGGTTTTCTCGTCATATTCGGTATAGAAATCAACGAAGATATCTTTGTTTTCGGAAATCTGATAAAGATAGTCAATGCGGTCACTCTTAATTTCCGCAACATCCTTAGGATTCTTGCTCTGATTTATCTCATCAAGAATCCGTTTTGAATAGATGTCTGTAAAAGTCTTGATATACTCCTGATGTTTTGATATTGCGACCTGATGATGTACAAGAGCCATCTCCTCTCTACTTACTTTTCTACCAGCACTCACATTATCAAATGAGAGAACATTAAAACTACCATTGAATAAAACACATTGCCCATTTTTTACTTCCAACACCTGTTTGGTATGAAACTTTGGCAATTCAACATAATAGAAGTTCGGATATGTTTTTGACAATCTTCTTATCTCATTCATTACAGCCTGTTCTGCTTCAGGAGAGATAGTTGGTCTATTGTCATACGGTTCTGAATAGGCAATAAAAATACGTTTGTTCGCTTTTAATAATGGTTCGAACTGCTTAGCACGTACTTTGACAAAACTCCAACTCACAAATGGACTTATTACCCATACTTCATCAGGGTTATCTTTTCTAAATATCTTATCTAATTCAAACTCAAATGAAACTTGATCATATATTGCTTTCTTATGAAGCCTTTCAAGATCATTTCCTTCAATTTCTTTTCCTTCTGTTTCTTCATCCTCACATTTAACAAGTTCAGCCTCTATAGCTTTCTGTACATCATTCTTTTCTTGTTCGTAAGGCACAACAGTCCAACCTCCATCTTCTTCCGAAAGTGTTAATGATTTTTTTATGCATTGTTCAAGAAGGTGTGAAATCCACTCTCTTTCGTTTTGTATAAGTTCAGATAGATGGGGAAGAATTGATTCCTGTGTGTCATCGTATGCAAATACACGGTACTCGTTTTCATCTCTAATTGACTGAAGTATTACAACAAAAATATTAGCTACAATAGATTCTGCACTTTTTAAAGTTGCAGATTGTAATATGTATCTATTCTTCTCATTCTGAACACTAGGCGCTTGCATCTCAGCAAAAGCCTTAATGGTATGTATATCGTTCAAAGCAGTTGTAGACGAAATAGGGACGGTTTCAAATACAAGCTTAGAAGAAGAAAAATCTGCATCAAGATAGATGTAATCAGGATGTTTGTTGTCATATGAAATGGTAAAATCTTTAGTGTATGTAACAGGGCGTTCGCCCTCTTTAGCAAAGACTTTGCCTTTTTCTGTAAGAGAAAAATATGACTCATCGCCTTCCAACATACCATAACCTTTCATTTTATTAATTGCTTCAAGCAACATGTCTTTTTCTGCGTTATCATGCAAAATGTCAAGCCCTAGAATCTTACCGACTTTTTCAAGTGACGCATCTCCATCGATGTCTATAATACCCACAACGGCTCTTTCTAAAGGAGTAATAGGCTCAGGACGAACGGTAGTTCCATTGTATGTAAAGCGTTCATAGGTGTAATCAATATTAGTGATTCCTATGATACGCTCAGAAGTGCGCTTTACGGATGCTATTGCTTTTGCAATACGAAGTTCGACTGTGGTTTCCATTACCACAGTGTCATTTATATTATCATTCTTTTCCATAATGTCTTAACTCAGCTGATTAATTCCTATTACCTCCATTGCCTGAATTGATGTCCTATAATCTGGATTTTTTGCAAAGAAATCCTTATCACCGACAACAATCAACAATCTCTTAGCACGAGAGAATGCTACGTTAATTCGTTCAATAGCTTTTGCGAATCCGATTTTATCTGTTCGCACAGTAGATATGATAACTATATTTCGTTCCATACCTTGGAAACTATCAACAACGTCTATTTTATACTTGCCTGGACCGAATTTTCCTTCTTTGTGCATTTTCTGAAGTTCTTTTACTTGAGCTCCATAAAAAGTGATAATTCCAATCTCTTCATCCTCAGGACGATTACAATGAGACATATATTCCTTGTAACCATCAGAAGCACGAAGATTTTTAAGAATCTTTTCAATAGCTTTTAGCTCTGCTCTGTTGTAAGGAGAATGACCATTCTTTTCCTCTTTTCCGTCAACATCGACCCAAATCGCATGAACATTAGGGTTTATGAAAGGAGAATTCTCAAGTCCGTGATATCGGCTACCTCTATTGGACCAATCCTCACTATCCATAGAGTCCTCAATACCACATTTTAAACCTCCATCAATGTCATCCTTATAGAAGTGTGTAATACAGTTCATAATCTGCTTATGCATACGGTACTGCGTATCCAGAGTAGACACGAGAGATTGTCTCATTTTTTGTGAGGCCTCAAACAAACGTTTGAATTGAGATTCCTTAATATTCTCCAATTTTTCTACAAGATCTCCTCTGCCAATTTTTCTTATAGCCTCCTTTACCTCATCATCATCGACCATAGGAGGAAGTTGCTTGTGGTCTCCAATCAGAATAATCTTTTTCCCAAGAACCATAGGAATTGCCATTTCAAGAGGTGTAGCTTTAGAGGCCTCATCCATTATGACGACATCAAAATTCATGTCGTAGCTACCGAATATCTGATTATATATTTCACCGAAACTTCTTGAACCACAAATACTACATGTGGCTGCTACAAGGTTAACATTCCTCAAGTATGATTCAGTAAAAGTTCTTCTCACAAATTGATCTTTTTCGGTAAGGTCCTGTTTCCATCTTCTGATTACTTGAGAATACTTATCCGAAGAATCCATTTCATTTAAGATAGTATTAACCCAGATATTAACAGCATTATCAGTATTATCTTCGGTTGGTTTTTTACTCCATTCCTGAATCTGAGATAAAAGATATCTCTTGCCTTCACGAACCATTCTTGCTTCTCCATTGATTTTGGGGATTCTAATTGGACGAATACCTCTTTTGCCTTGCAAACGCTCAAGAGCATTATCTACAGCAGTGTTTGTCTGAGAAGTAAGCAAGATTTTGCATGATGGGTTACGAAGAACTTCTTGCCAAATAATTTCGGCAATAACGGTTGTTTTACCTGTACCAGGAGGACCTTGAATGAAAGCAATGTCTTGTGCTTCTATGGCTTTTGCTACAGCTTCACGTTGCTTTTCATTCATATTTGATTCAATTTGGCGCTCCTTGATTTGTTCCTTTACCACTTCGATGTCGGATACAGTTTCAGATGCATACCTTGGGTCAAATAGGAAATTAGATAGATTCGGATTAGTTGCACTTGGAATTATCTTTCCATATCTATTCTTTGTTCCAGGCTTCAATATTCTATCTATTGCATCTTTCTGTCTAGCTATATTTATCGCCTCACCAAGCAATGGAAACTGGATATAGTCATTTTCTTGTATTGAAATTTCCGCTGTTTCCAACTTTTCAATAAAAGATTGGCATAATTCTATTTTTACTGTATTTCTAGTACGTAATGTACAAGTCCCTATCTTCTCTGCCTTTTGAAGCATATCACGCTCTTTCTTTCTGAGTGAAGAAATCTCAGCTTTGTCATCCTCCAAAATAGCCTCTAACAGGCCTGACTGAATCTCATCATAGTCAGAAGATATTAACTTTACCTCTTGGCGACCAAAATCACCTTGAAGTTCTTTCTCATATTCAGTCCTTAAGTCTGCATCTTCGTTAAAAACAATAGTTGTAATACCATTAACATTGTTATTTTCAAATGTCAAATCAAAAACATGAGAATAATCAGATGCTATCTTTTGCATTTTAGCCACTATCCGTTCTCTAGTACTTTCATTGTCAAGAACTAATGTAAACATCAACATGTCTCCATTAATTGACCACTTGCAAGATAGGTCCTGCAAACTATTCTCAATTGCAACAAAAGACTCCTGTTTGTATTCTGGATCTTCATTAAGGAAAGACAATGTAAAAGTCGGAATATATTCAGGATAAAGCACCTGAACATTATTAGGAACACTCAATGCAATCTTGTCCCTAATTTCCTCATAATTGGTTGCATCTATAGGTGAGCAAAATGCACGACCAGTAGCAGTGTTTATTCTTATGTTTGATTCACCTCCAAGTAATCTTGCTATTGACTTCATTACATCTTTGCTTACAGATTTTCTGAAAGCATATTCGTAATCAGAAATAGCACAACGAGTCTTCAAACCGTTCTTTTCATATGCCTTTGACACAGAATATGTCCACCCTGTTGGCTGAACCTCTATTTTTGTTTTATCATGGATAATACCGAAGTATGCCCCATCTTTAGGTGCAAGATTTTTTATAACAGGTACAGCTGAATCAAAACTTGAAACACGGAGCCAAACGCGACAACTATCAAAAGCAAGAGACATCGACTCTAGTTTATCGCAATCAATAGGATGCTTGGTTTGCAATATGATGAATTGTTCATGCTCAATGACTTTTGCTTTAGAATAAATCTTCTTGATAGTTTGAGACAGATCATTCTGTCCATCTTCTACAAATGAGATAGTTAAATTAGTATCTGAAGTACATTTGAGTATATTCCCAAAACGACGTTCAATAATATCTCTTGCATATGATATATCGCTATCAGAAGCGAAAGAGTATCGTCTTCCAACTTTCTTGGGATAGTCAGGATCATAATCCTTCAAAAGAGAATCAAACTCAGAAGTGATGACTTCATTATCGGACTCACTTGATTTAAACGAATAGGCTCCTTTTAAAATGTGAAGTGGCTGAAGGCTCTTCATTCGGTAGCATGACTGCTCTGCTATGGATGATAATTCCATCAATTCATCTTCTGCAAAAGTGCGAAAGCCATCGTAAATAATTGAACACTCCTTGCCATTCTTATTTGAAACGAAACGAGGTTTTGTAATATGCCCATCTAACACCTCATATATACTTTTCTCAAGATCCTGAGCATTTGTTGTTGAGACAATCTCAAGATTAATAACACTAACGTTTTCTTTCCGACGATTTTTCTCAGTCTGAATCTTTCCCACTTTAGAAATCTTTCTAAGTTCCTGTTTGGCTTTTGTTAAAGCCTCAAGGCCCTCAGCATAAGAAGACCATATTGCTTGATCTTCTTCTTTTCGTATCTCCTTTAATGGCCGTTTTAGTGAAGCTATTGATTGTATGAAAGTCTTCAACTCAGACAAACGATTACCCCATTGCATCTCTGTTGCAACATCTATTTCGTCAGAGTAGTTGTCAACAATGCGGATATCACATCGACGCCTGATAAATTCATTATCGTCGCTTGGGATAACAGGTTTTTCTGATAATAAAGTAGGACCAAAGAACGAACGATAAGAACCGTCTATTTGGACGCGAATTGATAGGTCAATATCATCTAGTATAATTAAAAACTGAGCACGAGCATTCTTACCTTTCGAGATTCCATCATTAACGAATACACAGTTATGTATGCCTTCGTAGTTCTTAATAGCATCTTTAAATAGAGTGTCATTTTTTTCATTATGTCTAACTTCGTTGAAGTCAGCATACTTAATTATGATTGGAGCGATATCAGATTCTTCAACAAAGAGTTCTGGTTGAGCGAAGCGTTCAAATTGTTCCATATTTATTACTTTAGATATACAATACTAATGTTTCTGTCGTACATATTCAATTGTGCTCGAACAATAGCGGCATCCTCTATCATTAGAATGATGCCATAATTTTCGAAGGATGCATCTTGTAACGGTGCTCCTATGGCTAAAGCATTTTCATCATATCCAAAACCACGGAACTCCACAATATCTCCTTTAACGCTTAAAATTTTCATACGCTTGGGAGCCATTTGGACATTATTTTTCCATAACGGATGAATACCATCAAGATTATACATAGTTACAGTGTAACCCTCATCACCTTGAATATTTTTTTCTATTACAAGTCTACGATTACAACCATAATTGTGTCCAGAAACGTTTTGTCCGTTTTGAAAACGAATATGATCAGAAGAATCAAACACGACTGCTCCTTCTGGAGGATTATTACAGCCAGCAAGAATACTTTTCAGAAATTTATCCATAGCATTTATTGTAATCTATTTGAATTGTCAACATTTGGACACAAAATTATAAAAAGGATTGCAGATTCACGAAGAAAACTCCGAAAATCTGCAATTCTCTTGTGAAAAAGATTGTTTTCTTATTCGTTTGAAACCAATTGTTACCGTTTTCGTTTAGATGACCCCATATTGCTATCACGCTTCTTCTCTCCCCACGGCATATCCGACGATGAACCACCTCCACCAGTTCCAACATGAGTTTGTGCAGGGCCACCAGCCATCAGTCCTAAGGAAGCATCAAGCAACTGCGCTTGCATTTGGCTGACCTGCTCAAACGGTTCAAAGATAGCATTGATAAGTTCATATTCGGTAAACTCATCATTCAGATACTTCTGCATAGCTGGATTGTTCCACTCCGTGTATTTGGCATCATCGAATATCTCATCTTTTACTTGTGTCCAAATGTGAATGCTTGGCGATGGTACGTGTCTTGGAGAAATGTAAAAGTGAGTGAGCGTAGCCCCTGAAGAAAGTCTATAACGATGGGGATTTGCCTTGCGGTCAAGTTCCCTGTTTTTCTCTTTCAAATTTTCGTTCTCCTTCTTATAGGTTTCAGATTCTCGGATTGTTTTTTTCAGGGTTTGCTCCAAATTGAAACGGTTTTTCTCTCCATTCTCTGCCAATTGTTTTTTCTCCTGCTCCAATACTCGGACACGTTTTTGCAATGATTCAATCTGTGCGGTCTGCTCGGCAATAGCTGTTCTTGCCTTTGCCAGATCGCCCTTATTGAAGAAACTAAGGATGAAATTTTTGCCCTCTTTGGCTGCTTCCTCTTCTTTTTTCAGTTTGGTTAACTTCTCTTGTTTCTCTTCCGTTTCTCGAATGAGTATATCGATATTTTCTTGAATGCTCTCCATCTTCTGTTTGTAGTAGGTACTGTTGGAAACATGCTTTGCTATGGAACCAACTATACCACGTTCAAGCCCGAAGCCTTTCATGGCTTCGCCATAGCTGTCCTGGTATTTGGTAAGCATGGAACGGTGCATCACATCATCAGCACTTAATCGTGGTCCTCCTTTTGTGGTACGGTATTTCTTTTGACCTTCTCTCTCCCGACGTTTGCGTTCTGTGGTTACAATAGGAATAATCGTAGCATGTAGATGGGGAGTTTTCTCATCCATGTGCAGTACACAAGAAACAAGATTCTCCTTTCCGAATGTATCTTCTAACCAGAGAATATTAGCATTGATCCATTCGGACAATCGTCCTTTCTGCTGTATCTTCATCATTTGGTCATGACTACCGGATAAGATTGCACACAGGTGGGTTGTCTGGTTCTTTCCAATCTTACGTTTGAGTCCAGCATTGGCAAGCCGGTTCTTGATGGCTCCATTTCTGTCCTTTACCCCATCAGGGAATGAGAGTAATTCACGATTGAGATGCGTCCTTGACGAGTCGGCATTTTGAGGAATGAACGGTTTCCCGCTTTTCGTTTGTCTCTCTATGTGGGTACTCAATCCACTGCCGTTTGAATTGCCACGCTGGATGTGGCATACTGCATATTGGGTCATGATAATTTCATTTTAATGTTAGTTTTACTGTTTACTTTACGGTGGTCGTTTTATAAAATTCCGTCCTTGAAAAGCGTCTTTGATGATGGTAGGGAAAAAAATAGAACAGGTAGCCAAACGGGTGTCGAGAGGGTTCCCCTTTCGCTTATCGGCTTTTTTAGCTGCCACTTGTGCAGCGGTCGTAGAAAAAATGCCGTAATAAGCTACGGAATTTTATAAAATATCCCTCCTTAGCCAGCAAGCTGTCCACATCCGTCACATCAGATACTCATAATCATTTGGATTTTACCCAATGGATTCCCCACCAATATTCAGGTTCTTATGCGGTTGTAACTTTACTCATCTTTATTCCTATATATATGCACCTTGAATAAAGTAAAGTAGAAAACAGTACGCAGGTTCAGTAGCGGTAGCCTCCCCGATTGTATCGGTAGAGTTTCCCGTTATCCTGCACAACCATTCTTTTGTTCCTGAGAAAAGTGATTTCCGCTGCTGCCTTGTTCTTATTGAAGCTGCCAAGTATGGTGCGAAGTTCTTCGACAAGTTTATTCTGGAGGTCTTCATAATTGAACTCGTCAAACATGGTCGGGAATATCCTTTCAAGGGCGATTTCATGCTGTTCCTGTGTGATGTCAAAGTATGGGTCGAACTCTTTCTTTGACGGACGACCGGCTTTCTTTGGTTCGGACACATAGTCCTCAATAAGTTCAGGAAGAATGTGGTCATTGATACGGAATGCAAAGGTGGGGAAAGTCTGTGCACGTGTAAGCACTGCGGACACCTTACTGATGTTTTCATCGGACTTGTCCTTTTCCACCTTAATGATGGTTTCTGCCTTATTGTTAATCTCTGTTCCGATATGACCTCTGGCATTCTCATCACCCTTGTTCTGATGGAGGATTGTATGGATGTGAATCTGATATTCATCCGTCCAGCGCATCAGTATGGAAGTTATTTGTGTAGCCTCCAGCGGAGCATTGATATCAAAAAGAAGGTCACGCACTCCATCAATGATGACAAGTCCGATTCCCTCGGTAGTTGCAAGAGCACATTCTATGATTTCAATGCGTTCTTTAGGAGTGTATTTGCGTAAGGAAAGAAACTCCAGATGCTCATTGTCTATACCTTCGGGAAGGTTGGCAAGAGCAAGGATCCTGGCAAGAGTCTTCTTGCAATGTGCCTTGCTCTGTTCTGTATCGACATAAAGAATCTTGTTCTTGCCTTCAGGTAAGTTTGCCTCATACGTGAGCACCTTCTTGCCACTCAATGCTGCGGCAGTCATGGCAGAAACATTGAATGTCTTCTTGCTTTTGGCTTTTCCAATGGATGCGCTGAAATTGCCGAATGTACCGATTGGTATGCCGTCCACTTTAATGACAACAGCTCCTGTGTCGTATTCTTCCGTCATGCTGATGCGTGACTCATACCATTTCTTTACCACGTCATCCTTGCTTGGTAGTTGCATCGGGGGTGGAGTGTTTGCATCGCCTATCATCTCAAGCCTTTCTCTATGCGTTCCACATCGGATTGTTTGTAACAGTTCTTGCCTCCAATCTTATAACAGGTAAGATAACCCGAAGCATTCCATCTCCATAGCGTGGCACGGCTCTTGCCCAAGCGTTGTAATACTACGGATTCATCCAGCATGGCATCATTGGCTATTGCCAGACGTGTCTGCTCTTGTTCTTCCGCCCATTGTTGGAAAGCCTCTTTTAAAGTCTCTACAGAGGTGATGACCAAAGTCTCGGGTTGAGACGGATTGAAATTATTCTTGTCAATCATGTTTTGATAGGCAGGGTTGCTGGCGACCCTCACGGCAAAACACTTGCCTCGCACCTGCCCGGGCTTCACTACATCAGTGAGGTCTGAAGTAGATTCGCACTGCAAAAGTAGTATGGTTTGAAACGAAGCTGAAATATCTTGGGTTGTCATTACTTGCCGACCATTGGAAGACATTTTTGTTAAAACATTTAACGGAATAACAACCTTAGACAACAAAGTGCAAAAGTGCAGAAAATGCAAGGTGCTAATAATGCAAGGTGCTAATAATGCAAAAGCCCACACTTGACATTACATCAAGTATGGGCCATTATTGTTGTATGTAAAAGGAAACTAACTCATGAATGACTTTATGAGTCGCCACCACTGTATAAGTATGCTTTTGCGAGTAAATTTGCCTGCCAAAAAAGAAAGACGACCGTCATCTTCCTTTGTGTATCCTATCCGTGTCCTCAGTGCACTGATGATACGATTCTTCTCCTTATCAGTAAACCGTTCATGAAGATAGTTGTTATAAGCGGTTTTTGATACATGTTTGAACTCGGTACTGATTTTGGAATGGGCTATGTTCCTTACCAGCCCTTCATCCCTAGCACACACCATGACAAGTGCAGCACCTCTGCCGACTTCACCGTTAAGCAGGAAATGGAGTATGTCAAGTATCTTCTCCGAATGTTCGGGATATAATATCTCATCCGTAAAAGTGGAAGGTCTCTGCTGGTATACCACATGCTTCCAGATATTCATAAATGTCAGTACCATTTGTGGTGTTATGCCTTTAATGTAATGGCGCAATAGTCCGCTGACAAAATCATGCACTTCTTCATAATGACCTGTCGCACGTATGAAAAGGTATTCCATCACGTTCTTTACCCGTCTTTCCTTACAAATGGTTTCCCATGGCAGTTCGGGTCTGTCAAGTATAAGAAGGATGGTCTTGGCTGCCGCTTCATTGGATGGCACGGGAATATTGTCGTCAAGCACACCATCTTTTAAGCGTTCGCTATAAAGGGATAGAATGTACTCGATGTTCTTCTCCGTATTGCTCTTGCCGTACTGATATTCAATGTCGGCAGTAATATCTTCGATGCTCTCTTTCATAAGTTCCTGTTTAGATGGTTGCACTATTCTTGCTGAGTTCAAGCAAATTGGCAAGCTGTTCGGCTGTCATGGATTCAAATTGTTGCAGAAGCAGTGATTTTACTTCTGACTCTTTCCTGGCTTTCGCCACTTTCTTTGCTATGTTGGTAGCAAGCTCAATGCCGCTAATCTTAATATAGTCATTGAAGACGCTTTCAGTTTTGTGTCCGCTGATAGACATCATTTCATAGGTATCAAGAATCTTTTCAAGATACATCAATGTGATTCCGGTACGTCTTGCCGTGTGAGTCGTGGCAAGCTTATAACGGGGTATGAGTGCTTCGCCCTGACTGTTGCGTTTGTAGATTTCCTTGCTTTGTTGCTCCTTTTTCTGATGGTCAAGGGTCAACTTGGTAGGAAGCTCATGTTTTAGACTGGGCATGGTTTCTGCAAGGGTTTCCAAAATTTTCTTTATTTTATTGTTAAGGCGTTGGTTCTGGATATTCGGAAGGTTGTAGTTGTACTTCTCGAATATACGGAGCAGGTTATCATTGAGAATAGGAATGGTAACCTCTGTATTGGTTTTCTGTTGGACAAGTGTAATGATGCCCACACCATCGTGAAACGTAACGTTCTTTGCCGATATACGAGAATAATCAGAGAAACGTTGGCTGGTATAACAACCAACAAGGAATACATCACGCACACGGTCGTCCTCTCCCTCAAGCTCCATATCATATAGGGCTTGAAGTTCTTCGTTGGTAAGATATATTTCCACAACCATGTCTTCCTTGTTTACCTGCAACTTTGGGAAATGTTCAAGAATGGATGCCTTGAACTTGTACCCTTCCTTGAAGGCAACGTTAAGCATGGCAGAGAATACGGCAAGGTTTTTGTTGATGGTCTTCTTCATGTAGCCGTATCTTTCCATGTAAAGAACAAACTCGTCTATCAAGCGTTCATTGATGTCGTTCCACTCAAATGGATGTTCCTTGCAGAAACTTTCAAGTATCACTACGAAGCCTTTATAGGTATGGAGTGTTCCTTTTGAGTAGTTGTTACCTTTACGCTTGATGTTTCCCTTTTCCATTCCCTCAATTCTCTTTTGAACAAACTCCAGAAGACTTGGCCTGTGTGCGTCTTGTAGTTTCTTGACCAACTCGGCATTTGCTTCTGTTTGTTCCCTCTTTTTGGAAATTATTGTAGTCCGACTAATTTCTGAGGGATTGACGGTCTTCACCATTTCATAAACTTCAAGGATATCCTTTCGAGTAAGTGCTTCTTCTGGTAGTGACATGATAATGGCATTAAGCGAAGCAACGAAAGCCTCAATATCCGTTTTCTTCTTCATAAGGTTTTCCCTATAAGCGGTATTGAGTTTGCCCCTTTTAGGGATAGAGATTTCACCATCCACAAATTCTTCCTCCTTTACGGTAACTGGAGACTTGAACTGCGGTCTGTTGGTACGGGTTATGTCCATTCGCACCAAAATGTGATGTTCACCTTGCTTATTTTCCTTCTTGGCGAGGGATAATGTTGCTTTTGCCATACTGTTATATTATGAAGTTTGGTGCAAAGGTAGTAAAATTCCCCGAAAATAATGTCACAAATAATGTCACAATAATGAGAATTTATGAAATATTAGTGAAACGGGCTAAAATTACGAATGTATTGATTTAATGATTATTACCTTTCTTTTGATTCATTTCTTTTCATTTGTTTTGCAGTTGTTTTCATGCAAAAGGGGTATTAGGCTACCCAAATTCCCTCATTTCCGACCAACGGGCAAGCCCGATTATTTTACAGCAATGGCAGACGTGTGAAGCACGGTGCCAGTAGAAAAGAAGAAGCGTTATACGATGATTATTAGAGGTCATTAGAGCCTATAGTAGGACAGGAAACCTCTTGGTTGGCTATAATGGCAAGGAAAGGTCGGCAGAGCGACTGGAACTGCGACTTGATGGCTGCGCTTTCCTGCTGCAAGGCTGGTGAGCTGCCATCCAATGCCAATTCTGATATTGCCTTTGCCGCCTCGATGAATGAGAGCCAGTCTCCTCCCAGGTCTTTGTAAAAGAAGGGAAGAAGGGAGGTAGCGAGGGCGTTATCTGTTTCCTGCGAAAGCACCTGATGGAAGGTGGCTTCGCAGACAGCTGTGAGTGCAGTCATACAAAAGGCGTGTCCTACAGATTCGGGAATGTTGCTTCCGCATGGCACCTTGCCAATTGAATTGCCATTGTCGGCTTTCTGCAAGATAATGGCTACTTCCTCTGTAGCATCTTCGTAGAGTTGTTCACATTCCGAGGCGCAAGCCGATGCGGACATCTTGCCGCTTCGCCATTCGTCCAATGCGGTACGCATCTTCTGGCGGAACACATCCAAGGCTGCGTCAATCGGAGAAACGGCAGGTGTCTCAGCCAACATCGGGATGGTGATGATTTGGCTCTTCGTGAGACGGGTGACGGAAATCTGGTTCATCTTCTCCAACTGCTCGATGAAGGTGCGGACAGTGGCGCGGTGCCAATGCCAGCATCCTGCCAGTTCGGTAATGGTGATTACAAACTGCCCGTTGGACAGGCTGAACTCCTGCTTGCACAGATCCTTGGGGATGTACTGTACAGAAGCCTTGTCCACAAGGTCAAGGTAGGCTTCGAGCTTCGACAGCCTTATCCCGGACCTCTCTTTCAAGAACTCCAACAGGGACATCCGTTCAGACATCTTGCCGGAACTCGTTCTATGTTTCTGTTTCTTCATTTCAATAATCTGTTTGGTGAATACTGTTGTTTGTCGCCAGCTCCATTATACAAAAGGAACGGCATGATACAGGTGATACTTAATAGTAGTATATGATGAGCATTTCTGTGTCTTCGAGGAGCATCTTGCGGTCAGCCTTGTTCTTCCACAGCGATATGACTATGCGCGAGGGATAGAACAGTGATGCCAGAAGGACAAAGGAGATGGTGACAGCAAGCGTGAACAGATGAGGAGTGAAGACAAACACCACTGCCGCCAACGCGGCGATGCGGAATGGTGTCCGCTCCTCGTGCAGACGCTGCAGCCACCTCTCTACATCCATAAAGACAAAGAATATGGCAAACGCTATGGTGGAAGCCACTACGCCTATGTCGTTATAGTGTACACAGAGGTAGAGGAAGTGGAACACGTACAGCAGGATGAGCAGCATCAGCCGGTAGAGCTTCCTTGCTGTCACAAGCGCGGTCATGCGCAGATAGAACCGTGTCATAAACTGTCTGCGGCTTCTGTGCAGAATCATCGGCACAAAGAAGAACGCCGACATCAGGATGAGAAACAGTATCTTACTTGTCATAATATGTATAGCATGTGAATAATGGAAGTGGACTCAGGTCGGGCTGGACGACACCGTGTGTGGCAGTGGATATGATACGCTCCACATCCTCCAGTGTCAGTTCTCCCTTGATTATTCTCTGACGGAAAGCCCCGTCGGTTGTCCGAAGGCTCTTGATAGCCTGTTCCATGTCGTACTCGGCTATCTGCCACACTTGCCCTCTCGTGTAGGGGAAATGATGGTGGATGGCCTTGACCACAAGCACACGGCTGAGGATGTCGGTCATTCTGCCGTTCCTGACTATCGTGTGGTTGCGGACAGTGGCGATGCTCTCAATCTCCAGCCATGTGCGGTGACGGTCGAGAAGATGGATAATCTTCATGTAAAGCGTTTCCTTCATCAGATGGTCGGGAGTTTGCGGCATGACTTTAGCTTTGGTTGTGGACAACAGAATGGTGCGTTGTTGCGGTAGAACAGGACTGTCATCTGGCAAATGTAACTTTCAGATGAAGTCGAGCAGGACTTCCTCCTTGGGCTTCATGTATTTGAAGAATCCGTTCTTGCAGTGCAGGCTGAGGTCGAGGCATACATCTGCCGACATGTGCTCCAGCGAG
>OGWQ01000163.1_pt1 | contig 54006 bp, 56 predicted proteins | sample 1576091 | NCBI WGS metagenome assembly OGWQ01 (sample SAMEA3541584, study PRJEB24748) | human gut metagenome | biome: human gut; feature: human-associated habitat; material: faeces | place: China | collected 2012
TTCCTTTAGTGCATTTATGTGTAAAACAGCGGTAAAAATGTTTTCCAGTGCATGCTTCACAGATTCTACCTTTTCCATCTTTGAAACTATATGCCGGACATACCATTCTATAGTCATGGACTGTAAAAATAATAGGTATGTGATATTTCTTTAGTATAGGGAAAATGGATGGAGAAATTTGTCCCCACATTAAATGAATATGGGCTATGTCAGGTTTTTCATTTAAAATTAGTTGCTCCAGTTTTTTTGCTGCATCTGGATAATAAAAATAATTACGTAGGTTAATAACCTGGCGAAATAGTCCCTTTCTAGTTTCTTTTGATTCAGGAAAATATTTCTCAAATTTAGAAGGTAGATTTTTATTCCATTTAAGTGTAAAATAGATTACTTCATGCCCGTTATCCTCAAGCATTTTCCCAGTGTTAAAGCATACTGTTTCTGCTCCACCTTTATTATAATGGTAAACGTCTATTAGTAGAATTTTCATTTTGTAATTGTTTTTTGGGTTGTTGATGTTCTGAAAGGAAGACTCCTAGTAACATCATCATATATAGTCCTCTATTATTTGTAAATGTGCTATCTGTAAATGATTCTATGAAGAAAAATCCAATGACTAATATACACATTTTGTATAAGATTGCATCATTGTTTTGTTTTAGTATTTGATTACTTTTACATATAAGAGTTTTCCAAAATAGAATAAATAGTCCAATTCCTATTACTCCATATTGTACTAAACTAGGATAAAAAGTATCCGCTATAAAATCATAATAATCAGGAGATATACCTTCCACATTATCTAAACCGAATCTTTGATATAATGGTGAATAATATACTCCTGATGCCCATGTGCCGTAAGTGCCAAATCCGGATCCTAAAAGAAAATATTCTTTTAGAACAGAAATTGTGCCGGCATATAGTGCCGGCCTAGCCCACATCTCTTCTCCTTGTGTTCCATCAATGAGATATGCTAATATTTTTTCTTTGGCTATAATGAAAATAATTCCACTGATAATTAATAAAGTGAATAAAGATTTTAGGCTATATAATTTGGTTTTATATGTGAGGTGCATAAATCCGAATAGAAATACAGCTAATGCATAGAATCCATAAAATTTGGATCTGCCAGACAATATTCCTAAAGCCCATATACATAAGGTTATAATGACATCTTTTTTCTCTCTCTTTGAGCAATAAAGATATATGAATCCTGTAATGCATATAGTTGTAGCATATCTTGAATTATGGCCAAATATAGCACCCTGCATTTCATCTCCTGCTATACCGATAAATGCTAATATGGGGATGGCTGCCATTACTAAATATTTTAGCTTTTTCTTTTGTTTGATTGTACATTTACATTTCAAAGAATACACTATATAGAAGGCTATATAAGATTTAATTTGAATCAATGCATCCATAATGATGCCATTAAAGGAGGTGACTCGGATTAAACATGAGTATATCGTATAAAAAGTAAATATACAAAGTAAGAAAAAAAACTCTTTATTTATCCTTTCATTCTTATTTACATATATATAATAAATGGAGATTAAAACGAGTGATAAAATCTCATCTGTATATGTGAAGTTCCATGTATCTTCAATAATGTGGTAGAGGAAAACAGCTACTATATATCCTGCAAAAAGACAATTAAACAATAATGTATTTAATGAGATCTTTAACATCATAATCTGGTTTTAGTAATAAAGCTGATGCTCATTTTCTCTATAAATATAGCTATTGGAGTTATTCACCATTAAGTGCTTTCTTTATGCTTTCAAGATACCCGTGCCCATATTTGCAGTCAGGTTCTACATAGTTTCCTTCTCCCCATTCATTCCATGATTGTAAAAATAGAATTTTATGCTCATCCTTTTTACTGGAGATGATTTCTAGCGCTTTTTTAATGTGTTGGTAAAATAAATCAGGGGTTGTATTATACCATATCTCTGCCCGTTTTCCACTTCTTGGGCTTCTATCCCAGTTAGGTATAATGGTTGGGTACACATTTTCCCATTTATCTTCTTCTACAAAAAGATATTTAATGATATTTTTGTAGTTGAATTTTACTATGACATTGATCTTTAAGTATATTTTTAAAAATTTTTCAAAATAATAGCTGATGAACCCTTTTGTTTTCATTTCGGCTAAAGTAATACCTCTAGAATTTACCGCATCAAAACCTAAATTTAATACTTGTTGGTAAAATTTTGAGGGTTGCACCTCTTGCCTAGACAAACTATATCTAGAGTGATTTCCAATTTTCTGCTTCATACTGAAGTTTGAAGTAAGTCCTACGAAATGAAATCCTTTTAGTCCATTTTCTTGTGCAAGTTTGTTCCATGTACTGATAAATAAGTTTGCGTCTTTTATAGCTAGTGGATCGAATACAAGAAATAAAGGTTTCCCGTCAACGGTAATATAGCGTTTGTCTTTGAAGGCTTTAAGATAACTAAAAAAGTGATTTTTGTAATCCTCTTCACCCGGATATTCTTGCTCCATTAGCATCGTATCACTGAATTTTCTGCCTACAGTCCACGTTTTGTTACTCCATGAATGATTTGCCCATCCTAGACAAAATGGGAAATCGGGCTTCCCTGATTCTAAAACCTCTTTAAAAGGTCGTTCTAGTAATTCTTTTCCGTTACCAAACCAATAATGCCAATAGCAGAATCCCTCAATACCTGCTTCTTGGGCTAATGCAGCTTGTTGTTCTCTGATTTCAGGCATTCGTAAATCATAATACCCTAAATCTGAAGGGACTTTGGGTTGGTAGTGTCCTTTGAAGAGGGGTCTTGCTAAACCTACATTTCTCCATTCAGTGAAACCTTTTCCCCACCATTTGTCATTTTCTGGTATCGGATGATATTGCGGTAGATAAAATGCGATAATTCTTGCTTTCTTTCTCATATTAAATTATGTAGTTATTGTTTTTACTATTTTTGCAGGTATACCAGCGGCAATGGAAAAAGGAGGGACGTCTTTGGAAACAACGGAATTTGCTGCAATAATGCTTGATTTCCCAATTTTGACATTGGGTAAAATCGAAACCTTATCTCCAATCCACACATTATCTTCTATAATTACCGGTCCTTTAGAGTATAAATTTCTTTTGCATGGTTCGATACATAAATCCTCATAGCAGGATTTCCCATGTGCATTATCTGTGATGGTTACCCATCTTCCTGTTAATACTCCATTGCCAATGGTAATGGAGTTAATGGCAGTGATGTGATTGTATTCTCCAAAATGTGAATCTTTTCCAATGGCAATGTGTGGGGATAGCTTTTGTGTTCCGTAGCTATCCCAGGCAGTCAGAATGCAGCCGTAGCCAAATGTGGACTTGTCTTGTATTTTGATATACTGTGACCCTATGAGAGTTGTCTTTTTTTGAAAATAAACCTGTTTCCCTATTTGAGAGAACTGTTTGCTTATCCAAATACTATATACATGGATTTGAATCTTATTTATTATACTGTAAATTTTATAGTTGTAAACTATATTAAATAATGAAACAATGAAGCTTAGTATTATTTTTATAAAACTTCTCATAATACGATTATTTATTTTTTCATTAATCCGAGTATCTTTTGTGCTATACAAGCTGGAATATATAACATCAAAAATGGAAATTTTAGGATAAATCGACTTTTGTATGATTTAAGAAGTAATATAATAATATCTTTAAAAAAGTCCTTTCTTATAGATAAATACATTTGCGAAATGTATTTATAATCTATTTTATCTTGTTTTAAAATTATTGAGGGAGCTTTTTCCAAAATCTGATTTAGACCAAGATTAAATTCATTTTCTGTTGTGATGGCTTTTTGTAATAAGATTCCTTCTTTTTTTCTTTTTTCATCATCATTACATAAGTCTTTTGAATATTGAATTGTAGAGTCAAAATCATAAAAACTTATCTGAGTATGAATTTTGTGACAAATAACTTCTTCTAATTTATTGTCGATTAATTGTTCTTCGGTATATGCTATTATTGGTTTAGCATTAGTTGCTGCATATTGAGCCATCAATGCTCCACTGATAGGATAGGTTGATAAATATATATCACTTTGTTTAAAAACTTCATTTATATCTTTGCGGATTCCTATATAAAATACCCTGTTTTTATTAGACATCGTTTGTATACGCTTGTAGAGCTCTTTTAAATTACCATGGCCGGCAATTAGTATAACACTATTTACATTGACTTGTAATATAGCATCCATTAGTTTGAAAAAGGAGTTTTTTTCATCAAATATCTTATAGAAATTTCCTCCTGTAAATATTTTTAATTTATCTGTTGGGATGTTAGAAGGAAATCCTTGAAAATCTTTTTGATCAGATGGTATAATAGGGTAATATGGTAGATATAGCAATTGTTCTTGCTTGAGCTTTCTTTGTTCTAAAGAAATAGTATACCCATAATTTCGGAACTCAATATTGTAGTCAATAAAAGAGGCACCTAACCAAAATGCTTCATCTGTTAGATTGATGTTGTAACTTTTGATATGTTTTAATTGATGAATTACTGATAAGCTAACAACGTCCCATGGCATTAAATGGAGAAGAATACTTCCTGGGTTATATTCTTGTATGATTTGTGTGATTCTTTTTATTTTATTAGAATATTTAGTTTCTTTGCTAAATACAGCAAGTTGGGCTTTGGGATATTTTTTTATTTCTTCTATCGTTTTGGGATTATTAGTGGTTCCGTTTGTTTGTCCGTCTATATAAATGTATAAAAAAGAATAGTTTAAAGCAATTAAAGCTCTAATATATTGTTGGGTAAGCCCCCTATTGTCTAGCCCATTTGTATCTATAAATATGACTCTCTTATTTGTAGTCTGTAAAGTCTTATCTGATATTGTGTTTTTATTTGTACTATATAAAAGTTCTGTATTCCTTTTTAATAGCGATTCTAGTTTTTCATCATAAAAAAATTGATTATAAGAATATGCTATAGATGCAGCTGTTTGAATTAGTTGGTAACATATATCAATTTGCTTGTATTGATATGCCTTTTGAGCATCACTACATACTTGATGATATATTTTGTAGAATCTTTTGTTATCTTTCATTGTATAATAATTTTAAACTAATAAGAAAGCGATAGATGCAAAAATCAACACTTCGATTGTTCCTTTCATGAAAAAGGAAATATTCCAGATCTCTAGGTGATTGACTAAACACAGCATCCCCTCTTTTATGTTTTTCCTCATATGCTCGGAATGCTTTACTCCAGTAATGATTTATTTGTATAGTAAATTCTTTTTTTACATGATGTATGGAGTATTTGTTGAAAAAGAAACCGAATTCATTTATTGGAGGGATTTTGAATGTTTTTCCAAATAATTTTATTTGGGTATATATACAATGCATTATATTAGAATTGAATTCAGCAATGTCGTATTTTGTATTGTAAAATATCTTTCCTATATTGTCATATTTATCCCATGAATTTGTATATTGCTCTATTGTGAGCTTATTATAATCATGTTCTATTTGTCCAGATGTACCAAACATTTTCCAATATAATCCAATAGCTGGGTATTTGGAGTAAGGCTTTAACCATGAATAAATATTGTCCTGGAAGTATGGGCATATAAATTCATCTAAATCCAAAAAACAATTCCATAGAGTCTCATTTCTATAATTTTCATACCAATGTTTATACGCAGGTATTTGTCCTTGTGGTACTGGCCATTCTGTTAATGTCACAAAACCTTCTTTTATAAAATCTGTGAGTACGTCTTCATAGTTATCTTCCGAATAGTTGTTATAAAGATAAATATGCTCTATGCCAATTAGCTTATGAAATAGAATCCACTCTTTTAAAAATGGTGCTTCGTTTTTAAATATTGCGCATAAGGTTACTTTATATCTTGTTTTTCTATCTTGTACTGAAGGGATTGAACAGAATAGGATAAGGTGATAAGCTATGTTTAACACATAGCTTATCAAATATTTAATCCAAAACTTTAAGTTCCTTTTTTGTGGGTTGTCAAAAATGAAAATATTGTCTTGAAGTTTTTCTTTCATTTATTGAATTTGTTTAATATGTTAACGACATAGTCGATTTCTTCAATTGTCATTACAGGACTCATCGGCAGGCTCAGTTCTTCATTGTGAATTTGTTCTGTAATGGGGAAGGAGAAGTTATTCCATTCCTTGTAACATTCTTGTTTGTGAGGAGGAATAGGATAGTGAATGATAGTTTGTATTCCGTTTTCTGTCAGATATTTCTGCAGTTCATCACGACGTTTGCAACGGATGGTAAAGATATGGAATACATGGGCATCCCAATCATTCACAATTGGTGTGATGATTTCTGGATTGGTGATATGGTCAATATAGTATTTAGCCACTTGTTTACGAATGGTGATATCATTGTCTAAATATTTCAGTTTAACATCCAATACAGCTGCTTGAATCTCGTCCAAGCGGCTGTTACGTCCGATGTATTTAAATACATATTTACGAGTAGAACCGTAATTTGCAACTGCACGAACAACTTTAGCTAATTCTTCATTATTTGTTGTCACAGCACCTGCATCACCCAGTGCGCCAATGTTTTTTCCTGGATAGAAACTGTGTCCTGCTGCATCACCTAATGAACCAGTACGTTGGCCTTTGAACTTACATCCGTGTGCTTGTGCATTGTCCTCAATAAGTTTCAGATTATATTTTTTGCACAATTCACCAATCTTATCTGTGTAGGCGCACTGACCATATAAATGAACAATTAGGATACCTTTGGTTCGTTCGGTGATTGCTTCTTCAATTTTGCTGTCGTCAATTTGATAAGTCTCGATACTCGGTTCTACTAATACCGGTTTCAAGCCATTTTCAGAAATTGCAAGAATAGAAGCTATGTAAGTATTTGCAGGTACAATTACTTCATCGCCAGGCTTCATTACACCCATTTCTACGTATGCACGGAAAATCCATATTAGTGCATCCAAGCCATTGGCACATCCTACAGTATATTTTGTACCAATATAAGCAGAATAGTCAGCTTCGAATTTTTCATTTTCTTTTCCTTGTAGATACCATCCAGAATCGATTACTCGACTAACAGCTTCATGTATTTCTGTAGAATATTTTTGAGTGATTTTTTGTAAATCAAGAAATTTAATTGTTTTCATGGCTTTTTTTATAAGTTATATTCATAAATATCATAAATCATCCCTCTTCCTCCAAAACCTTCTTTTTGAAAAATTAAAGATTCATTTAATATATGTCCCATCTCTTCAGTTGATTGACCAAAGTCGAAAATCGGATAGTTTACATATTCATGATTGATAAGGAAGTCAAACATTAAATCAAGTACTCCAAGTTCTTTTCCTTCTATGCTTGCTGATATATATTGCGTATGTATAACTCTTTTTGTCAAATATAAAACTGTGCCTCCAAGGGCTTGTTCTCCTTTGTAAGCAAGATAGAGTTTTATATTCTTAGGGAATCTGGATTGTAATAATTGAATTTCCTCTAAACTATGAACGGGGGCAACACCATATTTGTTTTTTAAATTAGTGTTAAGTATCTCCCAAAAAGCGGCATAATCATTGCTTATTTTTACTGTGATGTTATTCGCTAAAGCTTTACGGATTCCCGATTTTCTCGATTCTATAAACTTTATTTTATTTTCTTGGTAAATTGTTGACGAAATATTTCTTCCAATAATGTGAGCATTGGTTAATCTGAATAAAGCATACAAGTCTTCTTGTGAAGGAGTTTGATGATAAATATAGGGTAATGGCTTATAAATTACCTTGTTAATGCCTTGCTCCTTCAGAAACTTGTGGATGGCTTGAAATGCTTCGATAATATCTAATACAGTAGCTTTGTTTGACATAATGAGCCCTCCATAGGTTAAACCCTGATGCGAATATAGAGTATTCTCTTTCCTATTTGCTGGCAAGAGGGCATATAGCTTGTCTTTCCTATAAACCATTAATGAATTATCTTGAAAACGATCTGAATGATAATCCATATAGTTCCGATTAAATAAGAATGTTGAATTTTTGGCATTTTCCACAAATGTATTCCAGTTATTCTTTTGTTCTGGTGTATACAGTTCTATTCTATACATTTTCTCTATATTTAATATATTCTTTATAATCTCTTATGTAATCTTCAGCATCGTATGTATGTGATGCTAATACTAAGCAAATAGAGCCGGAAGAAAAACCTTGTTCAGAAGCCCATATACCAGGTGGTATGTGGAGTCCATAAAACGGACGATTTAGTAATATCGTACGTTTATTTATTCCATCGTCTAATACAACTTCATAACTTCCACTCGCTGCAATAAGAAATTGATGACATTCTTTATGGGCATGTGCTCCTCGTGCTTCACCTCCTGGTATATCATATGAGTAAAATACTCTTTTAATTTCAAATGGGATATTTATATTTCCATGAATTGGAGTAATGTTGCCTGCTCGATTTTCAATTTTAGGTAGTTCAATGATTGAGCAATCATAAACTGTTGGTTTCTTTATCATAAGTTTTCTTGAATTCAGTATAATTATAAATATAATCTTCTGGAGTATAAGGTGTAGACGCTAACACTAAAGCCAGCGAGTTTGTTGAGAAGTTTTCCATTGATCTCCATAATCCTTTGGGGATATATAATCCATAATAGGAACGATTTAAATGGAAGCGTTGAATTTCTTCACCATTATCAATTAATATGTCAAAACTTCCAGAAAGAGCAACAATAAATTCTTCGTTTTCTCTGTATGCATGACCTCCTCGTATTTCACCTCCAGGAACATCATAAATCCAATAACTGCGTGCTATTGAAAATGGAATTTGATTAAATTCTTCTATAAATGAAAGATTTCCCCTTTTATCTAGAAATTTGGGTAATTCGATTAAAGAGGCTTTTCTTATTTTATTCATAAATAACTCATTAAATATTTTCTAGATTGTTCTTTATGATAGTTAAGTTTTTGATATACTTTATCGTAATCAATCGGTGTTTTCCACGCCTTTGCATTTTTTCGTATGTCTTTGGTCGTGTAATAGAACCTATCTTCTAATCCTAGTTTTTTTAAAAAAGAAAGCATACGACCTTCTCCTCCTGAGTAAGAGGGGGAAACAATGAATTGTTTTTTAAACAAAATGCAAAATACAGTGCAATGGAAGGAATCTGTAACAACAAACTTTGCAGTTTTTATTAGTTTAAGCCATCCTTCAATGCTTAATGCAGGGTTAAATGGTACATTGGGTAACTGTATAGTTTCACAATCCATTCTCAATTTTGTTTCTGTTTCTTCAGAAATGAATTTTAAGGTTTCTAGCCATATATCATTTATAATGAATTTATATGCATATAAATCTTGGCTGGCTTCTAAATTGCTTTTTTCAGCTAGTTTATCATATTCTATGCTAGATAATAATAAAGTTGGATCAAGTACTTCTACGCCATTTAAATGAAATATATCATGGAGTATAGAAATACCGCTATTTTCTCTAACACTGATACCTTTAAACTTTTTAAGTAGTTGATTTATTTCTTGTGTCTCTTCGGGGGTCCCTGACCATTGTGTACTTCCTCCGAAGCTTGCTGCATATGAAATACGAGCTTCGTCTTTCAGAAAGGAAAAGAAGAATATTTTTTTTTGTGATTGTGTTATTGAAAGATTCCATACTTGATCACTACCTACAATGTATAAATCTGCTTGAGGATATTGCTCTTTGAAATCCTGTTCATTTTTTAGTTCTTTCGTAAATGGGGGAAGGTAGGTCTGGCTAAAAGATTCAAATAGTAATCTTACTTGTTTATCCCAATATATATCTTCCTTCTTTTCTTTTTCACTTCTAGAGTATCGGACAAATTCAGAATTAGACTGTTTATTACTTAAAATGATTTTTTTTAATGTTTTCTTGACTTTTCGGCAGATTAAGCGTATTAAGGATACATTTATCGCTTCTTCTGAATCTAATGGTGCATTGAATATAATAACTTCATGCCCTGCATTTTGTATAAATGAAGACAAAGCATAGCATTGTAGAGCTGCTCCATAATTAGTCGTTTTGCTGAATGTAAGGATTGCTACTTTCATGCTTTTAATATTTTTTTTGAATAATCTTGTATATAGGCTTTTTAATTAAACGCTTAATTTTACCTTTCACATTTTGTAATTGCTCTTTGTATGTTGGTCTGCCATATTTTTTAGCTATATATTTAAATCCTTTTTCTTGATACTGTTTTCTAAAAACCTCACATTCTTGTGAAAATATAGTGGGGGAAATTAGGTTGGGCTGTATGCATTTGTCTTTACTGCTTTTTATTAGATTTAAATATTGTTTGATATGATCAAATATTAGTCCTCCTTTGGAGGTATTTATAAAAAGTAGCGAACAACCTTTGTTATCATTATTAAATGTTGATGATATTTGTTCCCATCCCCAATAGTCTGCAATGGTAAAATCAGAAGGTCGACAAAAATTGGTATAAAAACATTGTTTACATGATGGCCGTAATATAATATTATTATAGAAGATATTAGTAAAAGTTGTTCTTGTTTTCTTTTTATTGTTATGTAGAGTAAAAGATTCTACATGTCCACTCCATCCAATTTTTGATTTATCTCTAAAATTTACCTGAATAATTTGTTGCTTGTATTTTTTTTCAATATAATTGATGTAATCTCTCCATACAAACGGAGCTGGAACTCCATGACAAACAATATCAACTAATACTAATTTCTCAGATAGGCGTTTACCTATGTAAGAAGCTAATCCTGCAGTTTGGCAAGGAGTACCGGAAAATAAGACCCAATATCCATCCTTCAAATCTTTCTTAATCAAAGGAAAAATATTTCTAAGGTCGCTTTGTACGTATTTGGAGCCTTTAAATTCGTTGCGTTCTTCTTTGGTTGCAGCCCGTTTATGTACAACTCGAAAATGATCTGCATAACCTGCACCATACACAATTCCTCCAATATCTAAAATATAATCCGATATGGCAATAAAGGCCCCTCCGCTTCTACTTGTTTCAATTTCTTGCATGCTTTTGTGACGGGCAGCATAAATCAAAGGTTCCGATAAATTCATACTTTTATCATAATCAGCGTGAAATGCACAGACTTTTTCACAAAGACCACAATTTGTGCATAACTCTGTATTTACATGTGGATAAATAAAACCGAAGTTATCTTCTTTCATCGTGATGGCTCCATGGGGACATATGCTTGCGCATGCTGTACATCCACAGCAATTTTCTTGATTTGATATTTGTATCATTTTCTCGTGAATTTATATCTTAGTTGAGAAGCTTTATTTTTTACTAATTCTCTTTCTTTCTTGTTGCATCCAATGTAATATACACTGCCGAAAGTACATAAAAAAGCGCAGAAACAGCTTAATATAAAACTAACAAATGATTCTGGAAGTTTAGTCGCAATAAGTGATGGTATGACAGCAGCACAAATTCCCACCTGTATAATATTAATGTAAACTCTTCTAATAAACTCTCGCATTGATAGTCCAATCATTTTTCTGAGCAGAAGTAAACGTGTCACTAAACAAAACTGCGAAATAATAATAGCAATAATTAAAATCGCTTCTGGAGTAGCCCCTTGTTTTAATGCTAGATATGAGAGGGGCAGGTTGAGCATTTGTAGTCCTCCAACGATTATCTGATAGTTTCTGATATTTCCAGTAGCTAGCATTGCTGTTATTAATGGTTGAGATATTGATTCACATAATATAAAAACTAATGTAAGTTGGACAAATAATGCCGAATGATTGGGTATATCACCTAACCATAAGTATAAAATGTAATGAGTATTAATCAGTAATGGAAGAGACATAAAGAACAATAGATAAAATGCAAAACGTGAGCCTTGGTAAATAAGTGATAGCATATAAGATTGATTCTTGGCTGCATATGATTTAGTTATTTGAGGGTCAAGAGCTATCATAAAGCTATTAGCAAAGCCTTGAATTGCGTTGTTAACTTGTGATGCTATACCTTTCGCTGCATTAAGTGTTGGTCCATAGAATAGATTTAAGATTATATTGCCTCCCTGATCTCTTAAAATGTTAGAAGTAGCTCCGATAAAATTCCATCCAGCAAATCTAAACATTTGTGAAATTAGTTGCTTGTCTAAAATAAAATGGTAAGTACATTCTGAGAATTTTTTTTTACAATAATAAGTATACACAATACGAATAATTACAGCTACGATACATATCATAGTTGCATAAAATATCAGTTTGTCAAATGGGGAAGAAATAATTAGAAATGCGACTATAAGTTTTCCAGATGCTTCTAGTATGCTAATATATGCAAATACCGACATCCTTTCATGGGCAATAATGCTAGCATTATATGGGATACTTAATAGATTTATGATAAATGTGAGGATTGATAATTGATATACCCAGTTGGCCGCCTCCATTCTTATTGTGGGTAGATTCATTTTATAATTGAGGAACCATAGTCCTATACTTTCAGCAAATATTAAAATAATGCATGCTAAAATAATTTGGATAGTAACGGAAGTTGAAAATATAATATTTAGTCTATTCCCTTGGTTGCAGCCTAATTCATAGGTTATAAATCTACTAATAGATGCAGAAAGTGAAGCAGATAAAATAGAAAACATAGCAACAACACCACCTACCACGTTGTATATCCCAAAGTCTTCTACTCCTAATGCTTTTAATATAATTCTAGAAGTGTATAAACTTACTCCCATAGTTAGTAACATTCTAATGTACAAGAGTATTGTATTTCGGGCTATACGTTTATTATTGTCGTTGTTTGAAGACATAATTTATAGTTGGTAGTAAACTTCCAATTTTAGGGTATCCCCTTTTAGACGGGCGCCAGTCGGCACCCGTCTAAAAAAGAATCCACAAATTTAACGATTATTATTTGCATATTGTCATGGGAAGCAGGTTTTCGTAATCCGTTCTTCCCTTTTTTAATTCTCTGAGCAGCTTGCAGAAGTAATCCCTGAAGGAGACTCCTGCCTGTTTGCAGGTTTCTATAAAGGTATTATAGATTGCGGAGTTCTGTATTCCTTTCACACTTCCGAAGAACAGGCTGTTCTTTCGTTGGACAGTGACAGGTCTTATCGCTCTTTCCGCCGCCATATTGTCTATGGAGTATTCTCCGTCATTTCTGTAGGCGAAGATCTGATCTCAAAAGTTCTTCAAATACAGAACGAGTTGATGGAAACTCCTTTGGGCTCACCCTCGGTCTTGTAAAGGAACCACAGTCTTTCAAAATCTTTTTCGCTAAACATAATCTTTCGAGTTTTAAGTTTAGCACGAAGGTATGCGAAAGAGACATGCTAGTCAATACGCCAATTTTGGATGGTTACACTACTTTGGGAGGGTAAACCCGGGTTGAAAAAATTAATCTAATTTAGATTTGAGGTCTTGGATGTAAGTATGGAAAAACTGTGATACAGAAAATTCGTTATCTACCGTTTTACAATAGATAACTGATATGAAATATGCATTTTCATCCACTTTGATAACTTCAGTTTCCATGGCAATGTTATTTTGATCAGCATATTTTTGAAACCATGAAGAAAATTTTCTGCTGCGGGCCGCCTGATGATTGTCAGATGTGTCACATATAAAAAGCAGTACATTCCTATTGTCAGTGAAAAATGAGTTAACAATGGAAGCAATAGTTTGTCCAATCTTTACGTCTACACCTTTTAAATTTGTTTTGCTTATGTTGGATATGACTAACTGGTAAGCATGGTCTATTCCCAGATTATTATCTTCTATAAATGCTACCATATATTCAACACCTTCGTCTGTAATGAAACGGACGGTTTCTTCAGTGTCCGCCATAACTAAGTAGGGAGACGTGGCGTTAATGTGTCCCAATGAATATAGCATGATGTGGATTAATCAACCAAGCACTTCGCTTATTTTTGCCACTTTTATTCCGCTTGACTTAAGGTCAGACAATGGACGTCTCTCACGCATATATTCGATACATGTGTGCTTATCGTTCATCATCTTTTGGAAGAAACGTTTTACATCTTCCTTTGTTTTAATTTGTCTTTTCGTTTGTCTTGCGTCACTTTTCATAGGTGCATTTCTATTTTATTTACAAAGTTCGGCGATAATAGCCGTATATACAAGAAATTACGTCTAGACTCTATGTTATTTATATAGTTTTAACAGTAATCATTCTATTTTCCGCCACGACAATTTTATCGGCTGTTTTTCAGCCGATAAAATAAAAATGTCCGCAAGAAAATATTTTTGTTTTGCAAACTTCCAATTTCAGGCCCTCCCCTTAGGCGGGTACCACTAAACACAAATCTAAAGAAAGAGTCCACAAATTTAACGATTGTTATTTGCATATTGTCACATCATCCGCATCTCTTCGTTCACCCACTTCTTCAGCTGAGGAAGCATCTGTTCTATTTTGCGGCAGCGAATCTTGTTTTGTTCAAAATCCATGTCGTCGAGCAGTTCCCATGCCTCTTCGTCGGGCATGTCGCCGCCGTAGCCTGCTGTCACCACGAGAATGCTTCCCAGCCGGTTGGCCTGGGAAGGGGTGAGGAAACCATACTGTACGGAGATTTTCAGTTCATATATCAGACCTTCGAATATGAGGTTGCAGTAGCGAAGCAGGTTGCTAAAGTCGGGCGACTCGGTAAGCCAGGCTTCCAGCATTTCTTCTTCGTACTTGCGTAGCAGAAACAGACTTTTCAGTCGGGAGTGCTGCTTCACGGCTGTGCGAATCATCAGATAGCACAGGGCATGCGACACGATGAGGTGTTCTTCGTCCGGATGCAGGTAGAATATGCCATCCTCTGGCGGACGTAGTGCCAGTAACTTGCGTTCAAATTCCGAGAACACCTGCTCGCGGGTCTCTTTTAAAGAGCTTGTAACCATGATTTATTTCTTTCCGGGCATGCTTCGCCGTTACCACTCCCAGACTCATTCAGTCAGAAATGATAAACGCCACATGCCGATATACAGAATACAAAATTAATGTTTATTCAAGACATAAACAATCTTTCGGGCGGTTTTATGCCCTCTCAGGGCGCTTTTTTATGGTCTGACAAGCTATATTTAGAGTTCACGGGAAAAACACAAGTGCGTTTTCGGCTAAACGCAAGTACGTTTTACCTGAAACGCAACTACGTTTTACTTCAAACGCAAGGGCGTTCGATTCAAAACGCAAGGGCGTTTTCGGAGGCTTTCAGGAGGGATGTGGAAGAGGAAATCTTGACGGGTTGTCGGGGTTGGCAGGCACTTTTATAAACTGTATATACGCGGGGTGTGGAAACAAGTCTGTCGTACTTGTTTCCACACCTGTATATAGGAAGTTTGAAAAACCGGTGACAACCCGTCAACCCGTCAAGCGGCGGCCCGGGAAAGGCACGGTTTTTACTTCCAGTCTGTATCTTTCATACGGGGATTTTGAATCTCTTGGGATGATTTAATTCGCTCTAAATCAGTGGTAAGTGAATGGTAAAAATCGCGGAGCAACTCGTCCTGCTTCTGCGGGTCGGCGGCAAGCAGGCGGTGGTACACGGCAAGGATACGGCCGAGGAATGTCAGATCCGTCAGGAGCCCCTTTTAACTTTTTGAAACGTGTGTGCGCTCATCGGCGCCAGCCGGCACAACTCTTGTACGGTGAGGGTACGGCCGTGCGGTAACACCAGGTGGCGCCACGCTTCCAGCATCTGTCCTAATTCGATTAATTTCGCTTGTTTCATAGTCTTTTTGTTTTAAAAAGTAAAATTATAGTAAATTATTGGTTAAAATATTGCACGCATGTGTGCAATGTAAATTTTATATTTCTGCAAACTTATTTTACATTTGTCTGCAAATTTAAGCAAAAGTGTAACATTATGAGCTTAAAAACTGAAAATTTATAAACTTAAACACGAAAAAATGAATGAAATGATGCTCAGCCTTTTTAAAGGCTATGCCGACACGGTGCCCGTGCCGGTGACTCTACAGGAAGTAGTCCGCCTGATCAGGGAGGACAAGGTGCTGGCCGACCACACCGAGAAATACCGGTACTACCGCTCGCTGGGGCAGAAGACGGCTGCCAACCGGGAAAAGGCTGCCTGCCCCTGCTTTGCTGTGGCGGTGCGTTTTGACGGGGGCAAGCGAAGAACCGACATCAGCAGCTGGACGGGCCTTACGATGGTGGACTTTGACCATCTGCCCGAAGGACGGGCGGGGGAGGTGTTCGAAAAGGTGTGTGCCGACCCGCATACCGTGCTGGCCTATACCACCATCAGCGGGCAGGGGGTGAGGGTGGTGTGCCGCTACTGCCTGGACGGGGAGGTGGCCGACAAGGACTGCCTGACGCTGTATACGCTGGTATTCCGGAAGGTAAACGAATATTACCAGATGCTGACGGAGTGCAGCTTTGACCCAGCCTGCAAGAACGCTACGCGGTTGAGCGGACTGGCGCATGATGCGCAGGTGTGCTTCCATCCGGATGCAGAGCCTTTTTCTTTTAGTCCGGTGCAGCTGATGGCGCCAGCCGCTCCGCGTACAGGGCGGGTGGAGCGTGTGGTGGCCCGTATCCGCAGGGAGCTGGACGAGCAGGGCGTGGTGTATGCCCCGCATCACCACAACGAGTACATCATGCGCATGGGCTATCTGATGAACGAGTTCGGGCTGCCGCTGGAGCAGGCCATCGGCTGGGCGGACGGACGTTTTCCGGAATACGACGGCGATGTGGCCGCCATTTTCCGCTCGTGCTATGCCGATACGGAGGCGCATGGCCGGCGGGAGGCGGAACTGTTTCGTGCCAGGAAGGAGAAGAAGGGGGAAGGACGTTCCCAATTGGCCACGCCCGAGGAGATTGAGCAGTTTCTCGCCACGCAGGCGGAGTTCCGGAAGAACGTGATTACCGGGAAGGAGGAGATGCGTCACCTCGAGGCTGAGGAGTTTGTGGAGCTGACCGACCGCCTGGTGAACTCGCTGTGGAGCCGCATGACCAAGGAGGGGCACACGGTGCGCCTGTGCGACGTGCGTTCGGTACTGGAGTCGGAGTTCGTGCCGGAGTTCAACCCTTTTACGGAGTATTTCCGCTCGCTGCCCCCGTGGGACGGGGTGACCGACCACATCGGACAGCTGGCGGCCACGGTACACGTGGAGGGTGATGCGCAGCTGTTTGATGATTGTTTCCGCAAGTGGCTGGTGGCTACGGTGGCCTCGCTGATGGTGAAGGAGGTGACGAACCACCAGATTCTGGTGTTCGTGGGGCGGCAGGGCTGCTACAAGACGACCTGGCTGGCGCGGCTGCTGCCGCCTGAACTGCAGCGGTATTTCTGTGTGCGCTCCAACAGCGGACGACTGACGAAGGACGATAACCTGGCGCTGTCGGAATTTGCCCTGATTTGCCTGGAGGAGATTGACGAGCTGCGCCTGGGGGACATCAACCAGCTCAAGGCGATGGTGACCCTGCCGGCGGTGAACGAGCGGAGGGCGTACGGGCACTACAAGGAGAACCGCCCGCACATCGCGAGCTTCTGCGGCACGACCAACCAGCCGGAGTTTCTGAATGACCCCACGGGAAGCCGGCGCTGGCTGCCCTTCGCGGTGGAGCGCATAGACGACCCCTACACGCATCCCGTGGACTATGCGGGGGTGTACGGGCAGGCCCTGAGGCTGTGGCAGGAAGGGTTCCGCTACTGGTTCGACGAGGAAGAAATCGCGCAGGTGAACGCGCGTAACGAGCGGTTTGAAACCGCCAGTCTGGAGACGGACCTGGTGCTGGCTTCTTTTCGTGTGCCGATGCCCGGCGAGGAATGTATGTTCCTGACGGTGGGCGAGATTCTGCAGCACATCAGCGGGGGCATGAAAAATCCCCTTAGCTCCGTCAAGGTAGGGCTCGCTCTGCGGAAGGCAGGGTTTGAGCAACTGCGCGTGGCGGGGAAAAGGGGATATCGGGTAGTGATGTACACAGGGGAAGAAGTAAACCGCAACCGTCATGCCATGGGACGGTTTACCGAGGCTGCCGGATGACCGGTCAGCCTCACGGGTTATTGCTGTCCGTATACCTTGGGAGTACCGAAGATTTCTACATCGTTCAGCAAAACGGCCAGTTTGGGGAACTTCTGTTCACGGCTCAGCGTGTTCAGGTAGTCGCATGCTGATTTCGGGGTAACGCCTGCACGGCATACAAACACGCAAATATCTGCAGTACGGCCGATAAGGACGGTATCCGTTACCAAGGGGAGTGGAGCCGTATCTAAGATGACGTAGTCATACTTCTCCTTTAGCTGGAGGATGGCATCGGCAAATACATCTTGACTTACTAACTCTGTAGAATTAGTGACCAATGCACCTCCCGGCAGAACGTCCAGGTTGGCATGCACGGCAGAAGGCTGCACCAAATCGAGCAGACGGACTTGCTTGGGGTTATTCAAGTAGTCAGTCATTCCCTTGGCGTCAGTTGACAAAGAGAAGTGCTGAGGCAGACCTGGGCGGCGCAGGTTCATATCTACCACCACTACTTTCTTTCCTAAGAAGGCCAGGCTGGCAGCCGTATGGCTGGCTACAAAGGTAGTACCTTCACCGCCTTGTGCAGAGGTGAAAAGGATGACCTTATCTGTGGTATCTAGCTGGAAGAGCAGCTGGGTACGCAGGGTGCGGAAGGCTTCTTCCATAAGGCCGTTCTGGTTTTCGTGCACTGCGAGATGTTTTGCTGGGGCCTGCTGGCTGTGAGGAAGTTCAGCTAAAAACAGTACGTTGGTAAGGCTCTTTATGTCTACACATTTTTCTATTTTATTGCCCATTGAATCTCGAAGGAAAATCACTCCTGCTGGAATGCATAAGCCTAAGAAAAGAGCAACCAAGGCTACCATTTTTTTCTTGGGAGTTACAGGAGAGTTATCTGCAAGGGTTTCTTCCACAATGCGACCTGTATCAGTGGTAAGTCCTAAGGAAAGAATATTTTCTTCACGTTGTTGCAGTAGTACCAAATAGAGTCGGTTTTTGATTTCCTGCTGGCGGGCTAGGTTGATGTATTCTCTTTCCTGCTGGGGGGCGCTGTTGATGCGGTCGGTAAATTGACGCATCTGACGATCCAAGTCATTCTGGGTGATTTGTAAGCCTTTCAGGGTACTGGCTACTGTGGTTTGGATGCTTTTCTGCAGGGTCTGAATACCGTCGTTCAGGTTAATTACCGCAGGGTTGGTCTCGGACGAGGTGCGCAGCAGGCGGCGGCGTTCGGCCAGCAGGCTGTTATACTCGTCGATGGCGGTGGTGAGCTTTTCCTCCTTCAGTCCCACGTTGGCCGGAATCACCTCGTCGGCGTTCGTGGGGTTCTGGATGTAGTCGCGCAGGAACTCTATCAGCCTTATCTGGGTCTGGTTCTCGATGCGGAGCTGTTCGTATTTGGCGTTTTCCTGCAACAGCAGCTGGGCATCGGCCTCCAGATTGGTCAGTCCGGCCTTCTCCTTGAACCGGGCGATTTCGGATTCGGTGGCGCCCAGCTCCTGGTTAATCAGTTCCATGCGTTCGCGGATGAAGTCGCCCGTCTTGAGGGCCACCTTGCCTTTCTCGTCCAGTATGTCCTGGTTGTAGCACACCACCAGGTAGTTGATGAAGTCGGTGGCGCGCTGCTTGTCGTTGTCCGGCAGGCTGACCTGGGCGATGGTGGTCTTCTTGCCTCCCTCCACGGCGAGGTTCTCCTTGTAGGCCTTTGCCGCATCGACGGGGGACGTGATGTGGGTCACCAGCCGGATGTCTCCGGTCACTCCCTTGCGCATTTCGGTGAGCAGGGAGTCGTTTTTAGTAAAGCTCAACACGCCCACGGGGGTGGGGAGCACGGCCGGCAGCTTGTCGAAGGTCTTCTCCATCTCCTGTTTCTCGTCTTCTCCTTCGGGCGTGTATTCAATGTGTGCAGTGAGCTTGCCTTCGGGGGTGTAGGTGGTGTTCACCTTGACGCCGCTTTCCAGTGCGGCAGCTTCTTCGGGCGACATGTACACCTGGATGGGCGAGGTCTTGTAAAGCGGGATGTTATATCCCAGCAGGCGTCGCTGGCTGGTGGAGATGTACAGTCCCAGGTCGGTCACCACCTTCTTGAGCAGGGTGCGCGACTGCATGATTTCCAGTTCGTTGTCGAAGCTGGAGGAGAGAGACACGCCGCCCGGTCCCGACAGCATGCCGAGGGCGCCTCCGGAGAGTGCTCCCAGTCCGCCTTTCTTGCCTTCCTGCTGGATGAGCACGCTGGCAGACACATTATACATGGGTGCGGTGAAGCGGATGTACACAAAAGCGATGGCCAGGCATACTGCCACGCTGGCAACGAACCAGCGCCAGTGGATGCGGCATTTCTGAAGGAGTGCCCGGTAATTGATGCTCAATTCTTCTTCCCGGGCATTGTCTGTAGGGATATGTGGTTCTTCTTTCATATTTTAAGTTTGTGAGTTTTTTAGTTTTTTATCAAGAACTAACGCAGTATGTTGACCAGCAAGCTGGCGATGGATACCAGGATGGAGGTGGCACTGAACCACAGGGAAGTGGTGCTGCCGATGTCGGAACTCTTGGCCTTGGCCTTGTTCGGCGTGACGTAGAGGATGTCGTTCTGGCGCAGGTAGAAATAAGGAGAAAGAATCAGGTCGCTCTTCGTCAGGTCCAGTTCCCGGATTTCCCGCTTGCCGTCGGCATCTTCGCGAATCAGCTTCACGTTGGTACGCATTCCGTAGACGGTCATGTCGCCCGCCATGGCCAGGGCTTCGAGCACGTTTACCTTTTCGTTGCTCACGGTGAAGGTGCCGGGGCTGGCCACTTCGCCCAGTACGGAAATCTTATAGTTGGCCATGCGCACGTTGACGATGGGCGTTTCCTTGAGGTAGGGCGTCAGCTTCTCGCGAATCATGTTTTCGGTCTCGGTCTTGGTGAGTCCACCCACCTTGAGCCGTCCCAGCACGGGGAAGTCGATTTCTCCCTCGTTGTCGACCAGGTATTGCTGGAGCGAAGGGGAAGAGGTGGTGTTGGTGTTCTCCTGTGCCGCATTGATGGAAGTCTGCACCGTGAGGTTGAACGGGGCAGAGGCAAGGGCATCGGTGGTGTTGACGGTGATGCTGAGCAAATCCTTCGGCATGATTTTGGCATCGTAGAGCGGAATCTCTTTTCCATAGTTGTTCACCACTTCGGGATTTTGCAGGTAGGGCACTTGCTTGTAAGAGGTGCATCCGGCTGTCAGTGTCAGTGCGACTGCCAGAAAGGCGATTTTAGCGAATCTCATATCTTCTTAATCTAACAGTTAGTTTTTCTGTAATAATTTACAAAAGTACGATTTGTTTGGCGATTGTGCAACGTTTCGGGGGTGGTTTTCCCTTTTTTTCGGTGTTTTATGTATGTTTTTACAAGAAAATGGGCGGAAGCGGTGGATTCTTGGGGTGGGGAACACAGGGTGAAAATCCCGGCGGAACCGGATGGAAAAACGGAGGGAATGTTTGCGTATCCCGCTAAAAATGAGTAAATTTATATCAAATTTTAATCATGGTGCTATATGAATTACATGCAACTGAAAACGGGACCGGGTGCTACCTCCGGAGAGGAAAAGGAGGGGTTCAGCCTGAAAGCTTACCGTAAATATGAACTGGCCAGCCTGTATTTTCCGCAGGCGGGTAAGAAGGGTGCCCTGCAGGGGTTGGGGCGATGGATCAAGCAGTGTGCGGAACTGGAACAGGCGCTCGAGCGGTCGGGCTACCAGAAAAACCGCAAGTTTTTCCTGAAATCGGAGGTGGAGCTGATTGTAAGGTTCCTGGGAGAGCCGTGAAGAAAATGAAGAATGAAGAATTAAAAATGAAGAATGATTTACAATGGGGAATGAAGAATGGTGAGTTAAAAGTTGATAATTAGAAGTTAAAGACGGGGTGGGGTTTGTTTGGGGCGGATATTTCATTTTTAAGTCTTCAAATGTCCTCAAATTTCTTCGTAAGTCTTCGTATGTCCTCAAATGTCTACACGAGCGGGAGCTGGGAGTGTAACTTTGCCTTTGTAAATGAAGAATGAAGAGTGAACAATGGATAATGAAGAGTGAACAATGGATAATGAAGAGTGAATAATGAAGAATGAAGAGTGAATAATGAAGAATTGGCAATTGATAATGAAGAGTGAATAACGAGGAATGGGCGCGCGTTTCCTGGATTCTTAATTCATCATTCTTAATTCATCATTCAAGATTCATGATTCAAGATTCATCATTCTTAATTCTTCATTCAAGATTCATCATTCTTAATTCTTAATTCTTCATTTAATTTTTAATTTTTAATTGATTGACTTATGAAGAAAACAGTGACTTATTCGGTAGTAGGACGTGTGAATCCGGCAAATCGTGAAAGTGGTGAAGTGAAGTATTATGCACAGTCGCAGGCTCGTGGCGAGATGGGCATCCGTGAGATAGCGGAACGTATTCATCAGATGTGTACCGTGACCCGTGCCGACGTGATGGCGGTGCTGACGGCACTGGAGGACATTGTGTCGGAAGGCTTGCAGGGCGGCGAAATCGTGCGTCTGGGTGAACTGGGTTCGCTGCAGCTGAGCCTGAGCGGGGAAGGTGCCACTACGGAGGATACGTACAGCGATGCGCTGATTGAGAAGGTGCGCGTGCTGTTCCGTCCGGGCACGGTGATGCAGGAGGCCATCAACAACCTGGCTTTCGAAAAAGTGCCGGTGAAGTATAAGAAGGAAGAAGAGGAAGAAGAGGAAGAAGAGGGAGGCCTCGGTGCGTAACCGTAACGAAAGTGTGAAGTGATGACAAGGGTAAAATGGATTGTGGTCAGGGTGCTGAAGTGTATTCTCTGTCTCCTGACCGGAAGAAAACCGGGCTGCGATGAGAAAGATTGACATGATTGTGATTCACTGTACAGCAACGAGGGCGGACCGTCCGCTCTCGCCTGCTGAGCTGACGAAGATGCACCGGAAACGGGGTTTCAAGTGCTGCGGGTATCATTATTACGTGCGTACGGACGGGGAAATCTGCACCATGCGTCCGGTGGAACGGGTAGGGGCTCATGCCAGAGGCTATAACGAGCACAGCATCGGCATTGCCTACGAAGGGGGAATGGATGCGCAGGGCCGGCCGGCGGATACGCGCACGGAGCTGCAGAAGCGTTCGCTGCGGATTCTGGTGAGGGTGCTGAAGGCGGATTTTCCGGCCATCACGCAGGTGGTGGGGCATCGCGACCTGAGCCCGGATCGGGACGGCGACGGGGTGGTGGAACCGGAAGAATGGTGCAAGGCGTGTCCTTGCTTTGAAGTGAAACGGGAGCTTTGACTCCCGTTTTTTTATTTTCTGAAGAGTTCCGAATGACTGCCTAACCGGACAAGTTTTATCAGGTCAGCATTTTCGTCTATCCAGATTAGCAGAAAGTCACTTTCGATATGACATTCCATATATCCTTTATAGTCTCCAGTCAACCAATGTGGCCTGTATTCTTTGGGGAGAGTTCCTGTTTGGCTGAGCAACTTTAAAACAGTTTCTAATGCTGATATTTTCTTAGGCTGATTTTGTATCTTTTTCAAGTCTTTTTTGAATTGACTTGTTTGTTTTAGTGTTTTCATAAAGACTTGACATAATCTTTGAAATTGTCCAGATCAAGTGTTTCAAGCTCTTCACCGGATTCCGCTTCTTTCATAGCATTCAGTGTCTCTTCATTGGGTTGTGAATACATGGCATCCATTAAGGTGCTTTCTACAAAATTGTTAAGACTTCTGTTTGCTTTTTTAGCTTCCCGTTGTAAAACTTCTAACAGGTCTTCACGTAAACGGAAAGAAGTTTGTTTTCTTATGATTGCTTCCATGATGATTTGTATTATATTGTAGTGCAAATGTAGTTAATAATGCGATGATGAGCAAATTTTATAAGGTTATTTAGTTGATTATCTGTAGAAATATACTTGGACAAGAAAAGAAACAAGGACGAGGAAGGAACGTCTTCAATCTGTGAGCCTGTTGCGGAATTGAAATAAAAATGTAACTTTGCAATGATATTCACGTTTCATTAAATGGTGCGATTGAGCATGGAGAACTTATACATCCTTATTGCTGCATTCGTTACGGCTGTGACGCTGGGACGAATGATCATTCCGAACATTCTGATTATTTCATTACGTAAACGCCTGTTTGACGTGCCCGACGAACGGAAGGTGCACAAACGGCCGGTGCCCCGCCTGGGGGGAGTGTCTTTCTTTCCGGTTATCTTGTTTGCTTTGTGCATGTTTTCGGCGCTGCGTCTGCTGATGGGGCACGGGCCGGACGAGTCGAAGGCGGCTCAGCTGGTGTGTGAGTTGCTCTTTTTGGTGAGTGGACTGACGCTGCTGTACATCATCGGTATAGCCGACGACCTGGTGGGGGTGCGCTATCGCCGCAAGTTTCTGGTGCAGGTGGTTTCGGCGGCCATGTTTCCGCTTTCGGGTATTTATATCAATAATTTCTACGGGCTTTTCGGCGTGTTCATGGTGCCTGCAGAGGTGGGTATCCCGCTTACGATGCTGCTGGTGGTGTTTATTACCAATGCCATTAACCTGATTGACGGGATTGACGGACTGGCTTCGGGACTGAGCATGGTGGCGCTGGTGGTGTTCGGGGTGATGTTCGTACACTACCAGATGTGGAGCTACGGCATGCTGGCTTTCGTGACGGTGGGGGTGATTATCCCGTTCTTTTCGTACAACGTGTTTGGCAGTGCCTCGATGGGGCGAAAGGTGTTCATGGGGGATACGGGCAGCCTGACGCTGGGCTTTATCCTGAGTTTCTGCGTGATAAGATATTGCATGTATGAGCCGGGGATGCTGCTCACGGTGAAGAGCAGTCCGGTGCTGGTATCGTTCAGTGTGCTGATGGTGCCGTGTCTGGACGTGATACGTGTGGTGCTGCGCCGTGCCCGCAACAGGAAGCCGCTGTTCATGCCCGACCGCTCGCATATTCACCATAAGTTCCTGGCCATGGGCTTTTCGCCACGCAAGGCACTGGTGACGATTCTGCTGATGTCTGCCTGCTTCGGGGTGTTTACGCTGGTGGGAATCCGTTACCTGAACAATACGTTCGTGTTTGTGGTGGATGTGGTGGTATGGACGCTGCTGAACCTGTGGTTTAACCGGGTAATCAGAATGAAAAACAATTAATAATGAAGAATGAAGAATTAAGAATGAAGAATTAAGAATGAAGAATTAAGAATGAAGAATGAAGAATGAAGACGGGATGCTTTTTCCGCTTTTACTTTTTAACTGTTAACTTTTAACTCAATACCTTCTTCTGCCTGAATCGTTTGAAAAACTTATGCGATTAAGTTGGAAAGATAAAAGTTTTTATGTTTCTTTGTATAAACTTCATCACGGCGAATTATGGTTAGTACAACAGACGTCATTAACAGGCTGAAAATATTCAAAGCCGAATCGGCTTCGAAATATAAAATAAAGTTCATGGGGCTGTTTGGTTCTTATGCGCGTCAGCAGCAAGATGAAAAGAGTGATGTGGATGTTTTTATCTGTCTGCAAGAACCGGATTTTTTCGTGATGGAGCAGATTAAAGAAGAACTTGAAGTTTTGCTCCATTCTTCTATTGATTTAGTGAACTTTAGAGAGTCACTTCGTCCAGCGTTAAAAAAGAATATTCTTAAAGATGCGATCTATATCTAAAGAAATATTGATTGATTTGTTGGAACTGATTCTGGAAAAAGCAACTCTCGTGATGAGCAGGAATCAGTCAATTACGTGTGCACAGGATTTTCTTATATCGCCAGACAGAATGGAGAAATTCGATGCGGCATGCATGCTGATACAAGTAGTAGGTGAAACGGCCAAGAAAATAGATGACCGTACTTCATCTCTTCTGTTTACGCATTATCCGCAAGTTTATTGGCGAGGAGTGTTTGGTTGCCGAAATATTATTTCGCATGAATATGGCAATGTAGACCCTGTCCAGATATTCGGTATAATCAAAAAATATCTTCCAGAACTGGTGGCATGTGTGAAACAGATTTTGTCAGACGTGGAAGCAGGTAAGCATGACAGTTTATTCTTGTCATAGAATGAATAATTAAGAATGAATAATGAAAAATGAAGAATGAAGAATTAAGAATGAAGAATTAATAATTAATAGTGAAGGACGGGAGGGGTGACTCTTTCGTCCTTTTTATTTTTTAAAGTCTGTGGGGCATATCGTTTGAAAAAATGTGCTGTAATGAGTGTTATTCGTTTGAAAAAATGTATCGAATGTTGGTTTATTCGCTGGAAAAAGTGTAATTTCGTCGTCGGGAAATAAGATTACACCATGCTTAAAAGGAAGATAGAAACATATTTAGCCAACTGGAAACGGTCTGAGGACAGAAAGCCTCTTGTAATAAAAGGTATCCGCCAATGTGGGAAGACATACATTGTTCAGAAATTCGCAAGGGAGAATTATGAAAGTGTGGTCTATATGAATTTTATTCTTGAGCCTGACAATAAGTCTGCTTTTACTGGCAATATAGATGTGGATACCATCATTCTCAACCTCTCTGCTTTGATTCAGGGTAGTCGTTTCATTGAAGGGAAGACTTGTATTATTCTTGACGAAATTCAAGAGTGTAAGGAAGCAAGGACTGCCTTGAAGTCATTTCATATAGACGGGCGTTTCGATGTCATTGCCACAGGTTCTCTTTTGGGGGTAAAAGGCTACGGTCAAAGTAAAAAAAAGAAAGAAGATGTAGGTCAAGATTCTGTTCCGGTCGGATATGAAACCGTGATTGACATGTACCCATTGGATTTTGAAGAGTTTCTATGGGCAAACGGAATCGGTCAGACAGTGATTGATTCTGTAAAATCATGCTTTGAGAACGAAAAGGCTGTGTCTGATGGGATTCATAAGGTCATGATGGAGATGCTGTACAGATATGTGATTGTCGGAGGTTTGCCGGAAGTGGTGAATTGCTTCCTTAAAACCAGGAATATCGAACTGATCTATAAGTTGCAGCGAAATCTTATTGCCGGATACGAAGAAGATATGGTTAAATATGCAGAGGATACAGACAAACCCAATATCCGGGAATGTTTTGAATCTATTCCGAAGCAATTGGCTAAAGAAAATAAGAAATTCCAGTATTCAGTTGTGAAAAAGGGAGGAAGGTCTTCTCAATACATTGGCAGTATTCAATGGCTGGAAGATGCAGGGATTATCCGTAGATGCTATAACACACAGACTACGGAATTGCCGTTAGAGGGGAATGCCATTAAAGACTGTTTCAAGGTGTACACTACCGATATCGGTCTCCTTGTAGCAATGCTCGACTATGGTACTCAGGCGGATATTTTAAAGGGAAATCTTCTTGGATACAAGGGAGCTATCTTTGAGAACCTCATGGCGGATTTTCTGTGTAAGTCCGGTCAGAAACTATACTATTTCCATAAGGACAGCGGGCTTGAACTGGACTTCCTGGTGAGGTTTAAAGGCGAATGTGTTGTCCTTGAAATTAAGGCAAAGTCTGGTAAGGCAAAAAGCCTGACTACGGTTCTTAAAAATAAGGACGTGTATCATGTCAAGAATGCAATCAAGTTGGGGCAATATAATGTAGGACGTGATGGGGATATACTTACCATTCCACTATACATGGGATTTCTTGTTAACGACAAACTTGCAGACGTTATCATTCCTGATGTTGATGTGAGTGCGTTGAATAATGAAGAATGAATAATTAAGAATTAAGAATGAAAAATGAAGAATTAAGAATGAAGAATGAATAATTAATAGTGAAGGACGGGAGGGGTGATTCTTTCGTCCTTTTTTTCTAAAAAAGAGACATAAAAAAAGGGAATCTTCCCAGACTCCCAATCTTCATTAACCTTAAATCTAATACCATGAAAAACACAGTGCAAAGGTAAGGGTTTTGTGTTATGCAACATATAAAATCGGCGAAAATGTGCTTTATATTAACACTATTTATATTTTACGGCGTAAATCGGGCGGTTTATGCCGTAATTTTTTCTGTGAGGCGTGGAATTTCCGGTGCCTGGGGACTTGGTGATTCGCCTGAAAGATGTATCTTTGTCCTTAAAACTAAAATGACAGACAGAATGAGAAGACAGTTTGTGAGGTGGGTGTTGTGCCTGTTTCTGTTAGGAAGCGCCGTTGCGTATGCCCAAAGCGGAATGACCGACAGCCAAGTAATAGAATATGTGCAGCAGGCACTTCAGCAGGGCAAGGACCAGCAAACCATTGCGATGGAGCTGCTGGCCAAAGGAGCCACTCAGGAGCAGTTGCTGCGATTGAAATCTCAGTACTCGGGTGCGGCGGCATCGGGTAGTGCGACCCCGGCGGGGGAGAGCGGTGCGCAACTGGATTCCAGTACGCGGACACGGAAAACGGCGGCAACAGGCCGCGAGGAAGAGGCGAAGGGCACGGCGGACGAGGATAAGGGTATCTGGACGGACGACATGCAGCAGAGCATGAAGCAGCGCCACAACCTGACGACGGCACCTGCCGATGAGAACGACGTGTTCGGACGAAATATTTTCAACATTGAACGACTGACATTCCAGCCGAACCAGAATATGGCTACGCCGGAAAACTACCGTCTGGGACCGGGTGACGAGGTCATTATCGACGTGTGGGGTGCGAGCCAGAACACGATGCGCCTGGGTATCTCGCCCGACGGCTATGTGAACATTGATAATGTGGGGCCGGTGTTTCTGAGCAACATGACTATCAAGGAGGCGCGCCAGCTGCTGAAGCAGGAGCTTGGAAAGATTTATGCGGACTCGGGCAATAATATTCAGGTGACACTGGGGAATATCCGTACCATCCAGGAGAACGTGATGGGGGAAGTGATGGCACCGGGTACGTATGCGCTGTCGTCGCTCTCGACGGTATTCCATGCGCTGTACGTGGCAGGCGGGGTGAGCGACATCGGTAGCTTGCGTAACGTGCAGGTGGCCCGCGGCGGCAAGACGTTTGCCCGTCTGGACGTGTATGAGTACATCATGAAGGGGCAGATTCAGGACGACATCCGCCTGCAGGACGGCGACGTGGTGATTGTGCCTACCTACGAAGAGCTGGTGAAGATTACGGGTAAGGTGAAGCGCCCGATGTTCTACGAAATGAAGAACGGGGAGTCGGCGGCCACTTTGCTGAAGTATGCCGGCGGTTTTGCTTCGGATGCGTATAAGAAGAGTATCAGGGTGTTACGAAAAGATGGAAAAGAATTTTCCGTAAAAACGGTGAACGATACAGACTATTCTGCGTTTAAATTAACAGACGGTGATGTGATTTCGGTGGATTCGATTCTGAACCGCTTCAACAACCGTCTGGAGGTGAAAGGGGCTGTGTATCACCCGGGAGTATTCGAGTTGAGCGGTTCGCTGAACACGGTACGCCAGCTGGTGGAGAAGGCCGACGGGTTGTTGGGCGAAGCTTTTACGGGACGTGCGGTGCTGTATCGCGAACGGGAAAACCTGACGAAGGAGGTGTTGCCGGTCGACATTCTGGGAATCCTGAACGGTACATCGCCCGACGTGGCCTTGCAGAAGAATGACATTTTGTATATCCCGAGCATCCACGACTTGCAGGACATGGGGAAGGTGACTATCAGCGGTGAGGTGAACAAGCCGGGCAGCTATACGTATGCCGACCACATGAGCCTGGAGGACCTGGTGATTACGGCGGGCGGACTGAAGGAGTCGGCGTCGCTGGTACGCGTGGATGTGTCGCGGCGTATCCGTGACCCGAAAGGTACGACGGAACCGGACATGATAGGACAGAATTTCTCGTTCGGACTGAAGGATGGTTTCGTGGTGGACGGTGAAGCGGGCTTTGAACTGCAGCCGTACGACCAGGTGTTTGTGCGCCGCAGTCCGAGCTACAACGAGCAGGTGAACGTGACGGTGGACGGCGAGGTGCTGTATCGCGGCGACTATACGCTGAACACGAAGAGTGAACGCCTGAGCAGCCTGATTCAGCGTGCCGGGGGCGTGAGCCGCTATGCGTATGTGCGTGGGGCGAAGTTGCGCCGCGTGGCCAACGAGGAGGAGCTGCGCCGTATGGAGGATGTGGTGAAGATGGTGCGCCGGGAAATAGGTGAGGCCATGGCCAACGCACTGGGACTGAAGGTAGACAGTACGTTTACGGTGGGCATTGACCTGGAAGCGGCACTGGCCAATCCGGGCGGAGATGCCGACCTGGTGCTGCGCGAGGGTGATGTGCTGACGGTGCCGGAATATAACAATACGGTGAAGGTGAACGGAGCGGTGATGATGCCGAACACGGTGTCGTATGCCTCGGGCAAGAGCGTGAAGTATTACCTGAGCCAGGCGGGAGGCTACTCTGCCAACGCCAAGAAGAGCCAGAAGTTCATTATTTATATGAACGGACAGGTGGCCAAGGTGAAGGGTAGCGGTAAGAAACAGATTGAGCCGGGCTGCGAAATCGTGGTGCCGAACAAGACGAAGAAGTTTAACTTTGCGACGGTGATGTCGAATGCGACTTCGTTTGCGTCACTGGCTACGATGCTGGCGTCACTGGCTACGATGATGAAATAACCATTAAATCTATGAGTATATGAATATGAAAATGAGACTGATTGTCATGAACTTCCTGCAGTTTGCCGTGTGGGGAGCGTATCTTACCTCAATGGGTACGTACCTGGCGGGGGTGGGATTAGGCGGACATATCGGAATTTTTTACGCCATGCAGGGGATTGTGTCCCTGTTCATGCCGGCTGTGTTGGGTATTGTGGCTGACCGCTGGATTCCGGCGCAACGGTTGCTGGGGCTGAGCCATCTGTTGGCTGCCCTGTTTATGGGTGGAGCGGGCTATTATGCCATGACTACGGGACCGCAAGTGGAATTTGCACCGCTGTTCTCGTTCTACTCCGTGAGTGTGGCGTTCTACATGCCTACGCTGGCACTGTCGAACTCGGTGGCCTATACGGCGCTGGACAAGGCCGGGCTGGACACCATCAAGGCGTTTCCGCCGATACGTACGTTCGGTACCATCGGTTTCATTTGTTCCATGTGGCTGGTAGATTTGCTGGGATTCCAGTCGAACTACATGCAGTTCTTTACCTGTGCGGCATGGGGCGTGGTGCTGGCCGTATATGCCCAGACGCTGCCGGAATGTCCGGTGAGCCGTGCGCAGGGCGGACAGAAGTCGCTGGTAGAAGCATTGGGACTGAGGGCGTTTCTGCTCTTCAAGAACCGCAAGATGGCGGTGTTCTTCATCTTCTCGATGCTGCTGGGCGTGTCCTTGCAGATTACCAACGGCTTTGCCAATCCGTTTATCACGAGCTTCAGCGCCATTCCGGAATATGCCGATACGTTCGGCGTGCAGCATGCCAACCTGCTGATTTCGCTCTCGCAGATCAGTGAAACGTGCTGTATCCTGCTGATTCCGTTCTTCCTGGGACGCTTCGGCATCAAGAATGTGATGCTGATTGCCATGGTGGCGTGGGTGCTGCGCTTCGGACTCTTCGGCCTGGGTGACCCGGGCAGCGGGGTGTGGATGTTCGTGCTGTCGATGATTGTGTATGGCGTGGCATTCGACTTCTTCAACGTGTCGGGTTCGCTGTTTGTCGACAAGGAGACGGACCTGTCTATCCGCTCGAGTGCGCAGGGACTGTTCATCATCATGACGAACGGTATCGGAGCCACGGTGGGTACGCTGAGTGCGCAGGCGGTGGTGAACTGCTTCGTGGACTTCAATTCGCAGGCACCGCAGGTGGAAGGCTGGAGCCGGGCGTGGTTCGTGTTTGCAGCTTACGCGCTGGTAGTGGCGGTGACTTTTGCACTGGTATTTAAGTACAAACATAAAGTAGATAACGATTAATTAAAATCTGAAAATGGAAAAGAAAGACGAATTTGTAGAAATGCGGGTCCGTACTATTGACGAGGCCATGAAGGTGGATGAACTGATTGGGCATCTGACATTTAATCAGGTGCTGGACGATGAGGAGAAGATGGATATAATGATGCTGGACGGGCAGAACTTCAAGCTGTTGCTGGAGGAGGTGAACGAACCGCACCGGATGATGCTGGGGGTTATCAACCCCGACGAGGCGGACTTGCTGTACACGGCTGTTAACGACCCGGAGGGTGCGGATGCCACGCTGCCTTATCAGACGGTGCATATTCTGAAGGAGCTGGGTGTTACCGTGGAAAAAGTAGTGGTAAAGGACAAGGTGAAGCTGCTGCACCGTGCGATTGTGACCCTGCGCAAGGAGGACGGCTCGGTGATGGAGATGCAGCTGACACTGTTCGACGCACTGGTGGTGAGTCAGATAGCCAGAGTTCCGTTCTATGTGAACGCGAAGTTCCTGGAAGACCCCCGGTCGGGCTTTACCAAGTCTGTGCCTAACACGAAGGCGCTGCTGCTGCGGTTGATGCCGCTGAAAGGGCTGGAACGGGAGATGGAGGATGCCATCCGCCACGAGGATTATGAGTATGCGGAGCTGATCAAACAGGAAATGGCGACCCGCAACAAAGAAGAAGAGGAAGATGAAGATTACGAAGATTTCGAGGATTTAGAAAAAAAATTATAATTATGCACGTGTTTTATACACCGGATATTGCGCAGACCCTGGAGCTGCCGGAAGAGGAAGCGGGCCACTGCCTGCGGGTGCTGCGTCTGGGTGTGGGCGAGGAGATTATGCTGACCGACGGAAAGGGATGCTTTTACCGGGCGGTCATTTCGGCAGCTACGCAGAAACGCTGTGTGGTGAAGGTAGTGGAGAAAACGGAGCAGGAGCCTTTCTGGAAGGGGCATCTGCATCTGGCTCTGGCGCCTACGAAGAACATGGACCGCATGGAATGGCTGGCGGAGAAGGCCACGGAAATCGGTTTCGACGAGCTGACGTTCCTGAACTGCCGTTTCTCGGAACGGAAGGTCATCAAGACGGAACGGGTGGAGAAAATCGTGGTGTCGGCCGTGAAACAGTCGCTCAAGGCACGCAAGCCGGTGGTGAACGAGATGACGGACTTCCGCCGCTTTATGGAGCGGGAGTTTACGGGACAGAAGTTCATCGCACACTGCTATGAGGGGGAAAAGCCTCTGCTGCGCGACGTGCTCCGCAAGGACGAGGATGCCGTGGTGCTGATTGGTCCGGAAGGGGATTTCAGTCCAGAGGAAGTGGCGCTGGCTGCAGAAAAGGGCTTTCAGGCAGTGAGTCTGGGCAAGTCGCGTCTGCGTACGGAAACGGCGGCACTGGTGGCTGTACACCTGATGAACCTGACGCACGCGGAGTAAGCTGATGTGTAACTTTTAAATAAAATCATTATGAAAAAGACATGGAAATGGATGGGAAGCCTGGCCTTGGGTATGGCTTTCCTGTTGTCTGCCTGCGGGGAAGACAATGCGTACACGAATGCGTTGCCAAAAGATGCGGCTGCAGTGTTCTCGTTCGACCTGATGGAGATGGCACAGAAGTGTGACCTGAACGACCAGGTGAAGCAGTCGATGGGGCAGATGATGAAATCGAGCCTGAAGGGCAGTGCGGATGCCCTGGTGGACAAGCTGATGGAGAATCCGGAAGAGAGCGGGTTGAAACTGACCGACCGGGTGTACTTCTTTGCAGCTTCTCAGATGGAAATGGGCGGTGTGCTGGTGCGCATGGCCGACAAGGGAAAACTGGAAGATTTGATAAAAATGCTTCAGGAGCAGAACGCGTGTGAAGCACCTGCCGACGGTGACGGTTGCCGCTGGACCGTAGGTGGCGGCGGACTGATGGCCTGGACGGACGATGCGTTTCTGATGCTGGCAGGCGACGGCGGTGACCCGAAGGACTTGCAGCATCAGGCTTCGATGTGGCTGCGCCAGAAAGGAGGGGAGGGCTATTCGGGCACTCCGGAATTCAAGAAATTAGAGGATGCCGACGAGGACGTGGCCATGGTGACTTCGCTGAACGCCATGCCGAAGAGTTACCTGGGCCCGATGACGATGGGGCTGCCGGCTGACTTGAACCTGAATGATTTAAAGATATTTTCTACACTCGATTTCCAGGCTGGAAAGGCTGTGATGGAAGTGGAGACGCTGCTGGAGGGCAAGTTCAAGGACTTGCTGAAGAAGCAGGCGGAGGTGAGCGGCGAACTGGACGGCACGTATCTGAAGGTGTTCCCTGCCAATACGGTGTGCTGGATGGCTGCCAACGTGAATGGTGAAAAGGTGTATGAGTTGTTGCGTGAGAACCCGACGGTGCGTCAGGAGCTGGACAACTCGATGATGCCGCTCGACTTTGAGGCTATCTTCAAGGCTGTGAAGGGTGACGTGGCACTGGCCATGCCGGAAATGTCGTTGAAGCCGGGCTTCATCCTGTATGCCGACGTGAAAAACGGTGATTTCATGCGTACGTTTGAGGACTTGAAACCGATGCTGGCCATGACCAACGGTCAGATGCAGCTGGTGGACAAGGGAGAGAATGCCTATCAGTTTGTGGCTGCCAACGGTGCGGCACTGGGCATGGGCCGCGGACCGGTGTCTTTCTGGCTGGGCGTGAAAGATGACCGCTTCTACCTGACGAATCAGGAGGACCTGATTGGTCGTGAGGTGAAGGGACTGTCGCTGAAAGACTGTGACTGGGCCAAGGATGTGAAGGACAAGCATTTCTACCTGAACGTGAACTTCCAGGCACTGGCTGCCGTACTTCCGCAGATTCCTTACGTAGGTATGCTGGACTACCTGAGCATTGAATCGGATGAACCGACCAAGGCGCGCATAGTACTGCAGATGAAGGACCACAAGGAGAATGTGCTGAAGCAGCTGGTACAGATAGTTAATAATTAATAGTGAATAATGAAGAATGAAGAATTAATAACGAAGAGCATTCTTCATTCTTCATTATTAATTCTTCATTGAATAAAATGAACACAATAGAATTACAGCAGACCCTGCCGGAGGTATTCGCCGGACGCGACGGAATCGTGTCGGACGTATGGCACCGGCAGGTGGCTTTTCAGAAAGGAAAGATGTATCTGATTGAAGCGGCGTCGGGCACGGGCAAGTCGTCGCTTTGCAGTTTTATTTACGGGTACCGTACGGACTACCAGGGGATTATTACCTTCGACGGGGAGAACGTGCGGAAGCTCACGGTGAAGCAGTGGACCGACATCCGCAAGCGTTCGCTGGGCATGCTGTTTCAGGAACTCCGTCTGTTCGGGGAACTGACGGCGTGGGAGAACGTGCAGCTGAAGAACGGGCTGACGGGCTTCTGCCGCAAGAAGCAGGTGAAGGACTGGTTTGAACAGCTGGGCATCGCCGACAAGTGGGACGTGAAAGCGGGCAAGATGTCGTACGGGCAGCAGCAGCGCGTGGCTTTCGTACGGATGCTGTGTCAGCCGGCCGACTTTTTCTTCCTGGATGAGCCGGTGAGCCACCTGGACGACGGCAACGGGCAGATTATGGCGCGTATTCTGAAGGAGGAAGCGGCTCGTCAGGGTGCGGGAGTGATTGTGACGTCCATCGGCAAGCACCTGCCGCTGGAGTATGACAGGGTGCTGAGTTTGTAAGGTATTAACACGAAGACGGATATGATCTGGAAATTATTGAGGCAGCACATCAGTGTGGCGCAGCTGGCAGGATTCTTCCTGGCCAACTTGTGCGGTATGGTGATTGTGCTGTTGGGCATACAGTTTTACAAGGATGTGTTGCCGGTGTTTACGCAGGGCGACAGTTTCATGAAGAAGGACTACGTGATTGTGAGCAAGCAGGTGAGTACGCTGGGCAGCCTGGTGGGCAAGGGAGGTACGTTCTCGCGTGCCGACATAGCCGACATGGAGTCGCAGCCGTTTGCCAAGCGGACGGGAGCGTTCACTCCGGCACAGTTTCAGGTGTCGGCCGGCATGGGCATGGCGGGTATGCAGCTCTCTACGGCAATGTTCTTCGAGTCGGTGCCCGACGAGTTTGTAGACGTGCGGCTGGAGGGCTGGACGTATCGCGAGGGGCAGACGGAAATCCCTATCATCATTCCGCGCAACTACCTTAACCTGTATAACTTCGGCTTTGCACAGAGTCGCAACCTGCCGCAGCTCTCGGAGGGCGTGATGGGGATGATGACGCTGGATGTGCGGCTGAGCGGACGGGGACGGACGGAGCGCATGAAGGGGCGCATTGTGGGTTTCTCCAACCGGCTGAACACGATTCTGGTGCCGCAGGCGTTCATGGAATGGGCCAACGCCACATTGGGTGACGGCAGCGAGACGGCTCCTTCACGACTGATAGTGGAGGTGGACAATCCGGCGGACGACCGCATCGCGAAGTATTTCAAGCAGAAAGGCTATGAGACGGAAGGCGACAAGCTGGATGCGGGAAAGACAACGTGGTTCCTGAAGATGGTGGTGGGCATCGTGCTCACGGTGGGACTGATTATCAGTGTGCTGTCGTTCTACCTGCTGATGCTGAGCATCTACCTGCTGTTGCAGAAGAACACGAAGAAGCTGGAGAACCTGCTGATGATTGGGTTCAGTCCGGCGGCAGTGGCGCGTCCGTATCAGGCACTCACGGTGGTGCTGAACGCGGCGGTGGCAGCCATGGGCGTACTGCTGGTGTGGATGGCACGTGATGCGTATCTGGACATGCTGCAGCGGATGGTACCCGATTTTCAGGCAGGCAGTCTGTTGCCGACGTTGCTGACGGCCGGGGGACTTTTCTTGCTGGTATCGGTGCTGAATGTGCTGGCCGTGCGGCGGAAAGTGGAATCTATCTGGAGAAAGAAATAGCATAAGCATTAATATATTATCTGTAAAACCAAATGAAAATGAAGAAACTAAAGAACGTATGGCTCTTTTTGAGCTTTATTCTGATGGTGGCCGGAATGGCAAGTTGTAGCACGGAAGACCCGACGGGGGTGGAAGTGTCGAGAGATGACATTATCGGTACATGGAAGGTGACGGCAAACAGCTGGAGTGATTCGGAGGAGGATTCTGGCACGAATGACCATGTGGGAAAGACATTGTCTTTGCAGAGTAATGGTACTGCCGTTTTTATGGGAGGACAATATAACTGGACACTGAATGAAAAGGAGGGCATATTGACACTATCAGGACCTGATGAACTGAAGATAACAGTAACGATTCTTTCTCTGGTAAATGATGAAATTCAGGCTTTTTATCGGAGTGATTTTGGTGATCAGATGCACGAAGAGAAAGGTAACTACACCTTCAAGCGCGTATAACCAGACCTATTATTATAAGAAGAGCCACAGTAATGTGGCTTTTTTTGTATATGTGTGACCGCACACACGCACAATATCCTGTAAATATTTGTTTAGATATTTCGTCTCTGTGTAAACAAGTGTAAAACCATTTGTCCGATATCTCTTGATTTATGTCTATTATTAGGGGAATCAGTCTAAAAAATGTTACATGGAGTTACATATATGAGAGTTTATTCAGTAAATTTGCGTTACAGAAATGGTCAAATTTAAACAAATACCCGGGACGTTTGTTTAAGAGGTAAGAACCATGGATGATTCATTCTTTTAAATTAAAATAATTGCTTATGTCAAAAATCGTTGGACACATTTCGCAGGTAATCGGTCCGGTGGTCGATGTGTACTTCAAGTTTGAAGAAGGACAAGACGTGGAACACGCCTTGCCGAAAATCCACGATGCCATGACGATTGCCCGTAACGACGGGCGTACGCTGGTGATTGAAGTGCAACAGCATATCGGTGAAGACACGGTACGCTGCGTGGCCATGGACAGTACGGACGGGTTGAAGCGCGGAATGGAAGTCGTTCCTACGGGGCATCCGATTTCGATGCCTATCGGAAACCAGATCAAGGGCCGTGTGATGAATGTGGTAGGTGATACCATTGACGGTATGAAAGAACTGGACAAGACGGACGGATTTCCTATTCACCGTGAACCTCCGAAATTCGAAGACCTGGCCACTACCCAGGAAGTATTGTTTACCGGTATCAAGGTCATCGACCTGCTGGAACCTTACCTGAAGGGTGGTAAAATCGGTCTGTTTGGTGGGGCGGGTGTTGGAAAAACCGTGCTCATCAAAGAGTTAATCAATAACATTGCCAAGAAACACAATGGTTTCTCCGTGTTTGCAGGAGTGGGTGAGCGTACCCGTGAAGGTAACGACCTGCTGAGAGAAATGATTGAATCAGGCGTAATCCGCTACGGTGACGAATTCCTCAAGAGCATGGAGGAAGGAAACTGGGACCTTTCGAAGGTGGATTACAACGAAGTGGAAAAATCGCAGGTAGCCATGGTGTTCGGACAGATGAACGAGCCTCCCGGTGCCCGTCAGTCAGTAGCCTTGTCGGGTCTGACACTGGCCGAATCGTTCCGTGACCGCCAGACGGGCGACAACGGTCCGCGCGATATCCTGTTCTTTATCGACAACATCTTCCGTTTTACGCAGGCAGGTTCTGAGGTTTCGGCCTTGCTGGGACGTATGCCTTCGGCAGTAGGTTACCAGCCGACACTGGCTACGGAAATGGGACAGATGCAGGAACGTATCACTTCTACAAAGAACGGCTCCATTACTTCCGTGCAGGCGGTGTACGTGCCGGCCGATGACTTGACCGACCCTGCTCCGGCTACTACCTTTACGCACTTGGATGCCACTACGGTGTTGAGCCGTAAGATTACCGAGCTGGGTATCTATCCGGCTGTAGACCCGCTGGATTCTACGTCGCGTATCCTCGACCCGCTGATTGTGGGCAAGGAGCACTACGAAACGGCTCAGCGAGTGAAACAGATTCTGCAGCGCAACAAGGAGCTTCAGGATATTATCTCTATCTTAGGTATGGATGAACTTTCGGATGAAGACCGTCTGACGGTGAACCGTGCCCGCCGCGTGCAGCGATTCCTTTCGCAGCCGTTTGCCGTGGCCGAGCAGTTTACGGGCGTGCCGGGCGTGATGGTTTCCATAGAAGACACCATCAAGGGATTCAAGATGATTCTGGACGGCGAGGTAGACTATCTGCCTGAACAGGCTTTCCTGAACGTGGGTACCATTGAGGACGCCATCGAGAAGGGTAAGAAGCTGATGGAAGCGGCTAAGAGTTAATAATTAATAGTTAAAAGTTAAAAGCTGAAGGCGCTGAAAAGCCGGCGGCTAATAACGAATAATTGAATTATGAAAGAACTTCATCTGGTTATCGTTTCACCCGAAAAGCTGGTTTACGAAGGAAAAGTGAGCCAGGCTACCTTTCCGGGAAGCGCAGGAAAATTTCAGGTCATGGCCGACCATGCCCCGATTATTTCCACGCTCTCGGCCGGGGAAGTGAAATACGTGGCCGGACAGGAAACGCAATCCCTGCAAATCAAGGGGGGATTCGTGGAAGTCAAGGAGAATCAGATTTCAGTCTGTGTGGAACTCTGAGAGGAGCGAAGCAGGCGATGAACCGAATATGTTTTTGGCGGCTTTCCGGATGAAAAACCGCACGATACTATGTTTTTGTTGACCGTTAAGAAGAAATTTATAAAAGAACTGACCGTGATTGGAATCGTGCTGACGACGCTCGTCGCCGTGGTATATCATCTGTTCATTCCCGACAGGTATTTCCTGTGGTTTCCGGCCATTCCGATATTCTTCTATCTTTTCGGCCTGTTTTACATAGAAATGTTCGCGTTCAACTATCACGTGGGGCTGGAACGGATTGCGATGACGTATCTGGTGTGCAAGGTACTGAAATTCATAATCAGTGCCATGCTGCTGATGTTCTACGGATTTGTGATAGGACATGAAGTGGTGGCGTTCATGCTGACCTTCATCTTCTTCTACTTTGCGTTTCTGATATTCGAAACCCGTTTTTTCCTTCTTTTTGAAGCGAAACTCAAACTAAGAAAAAAAGCTAATGATGAAAAAAATACGGTACATAATCATCACGCTGTTACTGCTGATGGCGGTTCCGGCTGCGCTGACGAAGGCACAGGCCGCTGAGGGTGACATCGACGTGAACGAACTGGTGTTCGGACACATTGGCGATGCCTACCAGTGGCACATTGCGAAGTTCGGCGATACGGAGGTAAGCATTCCGCTGCCGGTGATCGTGAAAAGCAGTACGGGCTGGCATGTGTTCTCGTCTGCCCGGCTGGAGGAAGGTCCTTACGAGGGACTGTACGTGGCCGAGGGTGGTGCCTACGACGGCAAAATCGTGGAACGCAATGCGGCCGGCGAGGAGGTGCGTCCGCTGGACATCTCCATCACGAAGAATGTGCTGGGCTTGTTTATCAACAGTGCGGTGCTGCTGGTCATCATGATGAGCTGTGTGCGCTGGTACAAGAAACATCCGCTGGAAGACGGGGCACCCAAGGGGGGCGTCGGCATGATTGAGGCCACGGTGCTTTCTATCTACAACGACGTGATTAAGGGCTGCATCGGCGAGAATTACCGCCGCTACGCGCCTTATCTGCTTACGGCGTTCTTCTTCGTGCTGGTGAACAACCTGATGGGGCTGATTCCTATCTTCCCCGGAGGTGCCAACGTGACGGGTAACATCGCCATTACGCTGGTGCTGGCTTTGTGTACGTTCGTGCTGACCAACGTGTATGGTACGAAGGCTTACTGGAAGGAAATCTTCTGGCCCGACGTGCCTACGTGGTTGAAGGCGCCGATTCCGATGATGCCGCTGATTGAATTCTTCGGTATCTTTACCAAACCGTTTGCACTGATGATCCGTTTGTTTGCCAACATCATGGCAGGACATGCGGCCGTGCTCAGTCTGGTGGCCATTATCTTCATCACGGTGAAGTCGGGTCCGGTTATCAACGGCTCGATGACGGTGGTGTCGGTGGCATTCAGCATTTTCATGAATGCGCTGGAAATTCTGGTGGCATTCATCCAGGCATACGTCTTCACGATGCTGTCGGCCGTGTTTATCGGTCTGTCGCAGGTGAAGGAACATGCCGAAAAATAATTGATTCAAAGAAAATTAAAGTATAACCTTTTAAAACAAGAAAATTATGTTATTGTCAGTTTTATTGCAGGCAGCTGCAGGTGTAGGTATTAGTAAGTTGGGCGCCGCTATCGGTGCAGGTATTGCAGTTTTGGGTGCCGGTATCGGTATCGGTAAAATTGGTAGCTCGGCCATGGAAGGTATCGCACGCCAGCCGGAAGCTTCAGGCGACTTGCGTATGAACATGATTATTGCCGCAGCCTTGGTAGAAGGTGTGGCACTGATTGCCATCGTGGTTTGTTTGTTGACTTTGTTCTTGTAAAAAATAAAACGATAAGTTATGGGATTATTAACTCCGGATCCGGGGCTGCTGTTCTGGATGGTCATCACCTTCGGAGTCGTGTTCTTCATCTTGGCGAAATACGGCTTCCCGGTGATTCTGAAGACGGTGGAGGACCGGAAAGCATACATTGACAATTCGCTCAAGGCGGCGCGTGAGGCCAACGAACAGCTGGCCAACGTGAAGGTGGAGGGTGAGAAAATCCTGGCACAGGCACGCGAAGAACAGCACCGCATTCTGAGTGAGGCTGCTGCTACGCGCGACCGCATCATCAAGGACGCTCAGGAGAAGGCCTTCGCCGAAGGCAACCGCCTGATGGAGGAGATGAAGAAGCAGATTGAAACGGAAAAGGAAAGTGCCATCCGTGACATCCGCCGCCAGGTAGCCGTGTTGTCAGTGGGCATTGCAGAGAAGATTCTGCGCAACAAGCTGGCCGATGAAAAGGAACAGGCTGCGCTGATTGACCGTCTGCTGGATGAAATGATTGAAACTTCTAAAAAATAACGTGTCATGAATACAGGAGTCGTTTCAAGACGTTTCGCGAAGGCACTGCTGGCATACGCGAAGGGTGAAGGGCTGAAAGACAAGGTGTACAAGGAGGTGAAGACACTGGCAGCACACTTTGCCGAAGTGCCCGGCCTGCAGCGTGCCGTGGAAAATCCGGTGCTGGAGAGAAGCAAGAAGCTGGAGCTGCTTTGCGAGGCTTCGGGTGGAAAGGACGTAAGCCAGGTGATGACGCGTTTTCTCAGCCTGGTGCTGGAAGACAGAAGGGAGAAGTTCTTGCAGTTCATGATGTGGTCGTACATCGACCTGTATCAGGAAGACAAGCACATCCTCATCGGAAAGCTTACCACTGCCGTCAGTTCGCCCAAGCTCGTGGCACACTTGCAGAAACTGGCTTCCGAGAAGACGCACGGTGAGGTAATCCTGGAAGAGAAGGTGGACAAAAGCCTGATCGGAGGATACATCATCGAACTGGGTGGCTTCCGCCTGGACTCCAGTGTGGCGAACCAGTTGAAGCGCGTGAAACAGCAGTTTATCGCGAAAAACAGGAGAATAGTGTAAACAATGAATAATGAAGAATGAATAATGAATAATGAAGAATGAAGAATGAAAAACGATTCCTATTATTCACTGTTCATTTTTAATTGTTCATTATTAATTATTAATTAAAAAGAATTATGCCAGAAAATACAATAAAACCCAGCGAAGTTTCAGAGGTGTTGCTCCAACAGTTGAAGGGGATTGACAACTCGCTGAAATTCGACGAAGTGGGTACCGTGCTTCAGGTGAGCGACGGTGTGGCCCGTATTTACGGTTTGCGTAATGCGGAAGCCAACGAGTTGCTGCAGTTTGAAAACGGTATCATGGGAACGGTGATGAATCTGGAGGAGGACAATGTGGGAGCGGTGCTCCTGGGTCCGACCGACCAGATTAAGGAGGGGATGATTGTGAAGCGTACCAAGCACATTGCTTCCATCAACGTGGGAGAAGCGATGCTGGGACGTGTAATCGACCCTCTGGGTGTGCCCTTGGACGGGCGCGGCGAAATTGGCGGAGAGCTGTGCGAGATGCCGCTGGAGCGTAAGGCACCGGGGGTTATCTTCCGTCAGCCGGTAACGGAACCGCTGCAGACGGGACTGAAGGCTATCGATGCCATGATTCCTATCGGCCGCGGACAGCGTGAGTTGATTATCGGCGACCGTCAGACAGGTAAGACGGCCATCGCCATCGATACCATCATCAACCAGCGTGCCAACTACGAGGCAGGAAATCCGGTGTACTGTATCTACGTGGCCATCGGTCAGAAAGGTTCTACCGTGGCCAGCATCGTGAATGCACTGCGTGAGAAGGGGGCGATGGACTATACCATCGTGGTGGCTGCTACGGCTTCCGACCCGGCTGCCATGCAGTATTTCGCTCCGTTTGCCGGAGCTGCCATCGGCGAGTACTTCCGTGATACCGGCCGTCATGCACTGGTGGTGTACGATGACTTGTCAAAACAGGCTGTGGCTTACCGTGAGGTATCACTGATTCTGCGTCGTCCGTCAGGACGTGAGGCTTATCCGGGTGATATCTTCTACCTGCACTCTCGTCTGCTGGAACGTTGGGCGAAGATTATCAACCAGCAGGAAGTGGCCGAACAGATGAACGACCTGCCAGCCAGCCTGAAGGGTAAGGTAAAGGCCGGAGGTTCACTGACCGCCCTGCCGATTATCGAAACACAGGCCGGCGACGTGTCTGCCTACATTCCGACCAACGTGATTTCCATTACCGACGGTCAGATCTTCCTGGAAACTGACTTGTTCAACCAGGGATTCCGTCCGGCTATCAACGTGGGTATCTCTGTATCGCGTGTAGGTGGTAGCGCCCAGATAAAGAGTATGAAGAAAGTGGCCGGTACGCTGAAAATTGACCAGGCACAGTATCGTGAGCTGGAGGCCTTCTCGAAGTTCAGCAGCGACATGGACTCTGTGACTGCCATGGCTATCGACCGTGGACGTAAGAACAACCAGCTGCTGATTCAGCCGCAGTACTCACCGATGCCGGTAGGCGAACAGGTGGCCATTCTGTACTGTGGTACGCACGGACTGATGCGCGACATTCCTATTTCGAAGGTACGTGCCTTCCAGGATTCGTTCTTGACTTACCTGCGTGCCAACCATCAGAAGGATGTGCTCGACGTGCTGGCTTCCGGAAAGATTACCGACGAAATTACGTCGCTCATTGAAAAACTGGCCGCAGACGCAGCCGAACAATTTAAAGCATAAATCCCATGGCATCACTGAAAGAAGTTAAAGGAAGAATCAACTCAATCCACGGCACGCTGAAGATTACTTCGGCGATGAAGATGGTGGCGTCTTCCAAGCTGCACAAGGCGCAGGAGGCCATTGAAAATATGCTTCCCTACGAACGCCGGTTGCACCGCATGCTCAGTAATTTCCTGGGCGCGGAGCTGAGCGTGGAATCGCCTTTTGCAGTGAAACGTGAAGTGAAGAAAGTGGCCGTGGTGGTGTTTGCCTCCAACAGCAGCTTGTGTGGCGGATTCAATGCCAACGTTATCCGTCACCTGAATGAAGTGGTGACGGAATATGAGCAGAAAGTGGGTCGCGGGAATATCCTGATTTATCCGGTGGGCCGTAAGGTGGCCGATGCGGTGAAGAAGATGGAGGGGCTGACGGCAGCCGGCGATTATCAGCACATGAGCGGAAAACCGAACTATCAGGAGGCGGCTGACCTGGCTGCCGAGCTGATGACGCGGTTTGCCAGCGGTGAGATTCAGCAGGTGGAGCTGCTCTATAACCACTTCAAGTCGACTTCCACGCAGGTACTGACGCGGGAGACTTATCTGCCGCTGGCACTGGCTGCGGAACATGACACCGGGGCAGGAGAAGAGGTACCGGAGGCCATGCAGTCGGACTACATCATTGAACCGTCGCCGGAGCAGGTGATGGAGGAGCTGCTGCCCAAGGTGCTCCGCATGAAGATGTACACCGTGCTGCTTGACTCCACGGCTTCGGAACATGCCGCGCGCACCATGGCTATGCAGATTGCCACGGACAATGCAAACGACCTGATTCAGGAACTGACCTTGATTTACAACAAGAGCCGCCAGCAGGCGATTACCAACGAGTTGCTGGACATCGTGGGCGGCAGCATGAGCTGACCCCACGGGCGGAACTCTTGTGTTCATTGCATAAAAAAACGTATCGCTGTCTCACGGCAGGATACGTTTTTTTTTGAACGAATAAACTAAAAAATTAATTATCTTAAAAAAGAAAATATGAAATTCTTTGGTGATTTATTTCTATAACAAACTGATTTCGTGTTTTGTTCGCTTTATCTGTCGGTTTTTCTTTACTGATTTTTTAATAACTGTAAAAGCATACAGCCGCACCGTCGAGCAGGCATTCCATTCGTCCTTCTCCCAGGCGGATATTGTCCATGTAGGAGTAGTCACCTCCGCCGTAGTTCAACCGGATGCTGGTGTAGAAAGCGTCGTACCAGTCCCACGTAAAGGTGTAGGTATATTCCTCCCAACGTCCGCGGGCATCCTGAATGCGGATAAAGTCTTCACCCGTTCCGTTGGCATAGAAGCGCAGCACCTGGAAGTGGTGCAAGCCGTAGTCGTCGTACCAGTCGTCCTGCCAGTCGTAGCTGCAGAGATACGCTGTGCGTTCACGATATTCCAGGGTGTTGTTCCCTAATTCCATTTCCACGTTACACGACGGGAAGGCGAGTGTCAGTGCGACCAGCATCGCCATATACATGAATTTTCTTACCCTTGTTCTCATAACTCTTTGTGTGTTTGTTTTCCTCTATGTGACAAAGGTATCCGGAAAAAATCATACAAACGAATGATTTTTCCTATTCCTGTGGAGGAATTTCCCTATCGGGGGTAGGGAAATGCATCGGCCTGCGGGGTGGCAGATGGTGTATCGCCTTTGCGGCTGGTCGGGAATGCCGGTGCATTTAATGCAAAACGTCCTTGCGTTCGGATTGAAACACAAGGACGTTATATGGAAAACTCTTTTACGTTTTACATGAAACGCAAGGACGTTTTTTCAGGATTTCTGGAGAAGTACCGTCAGCGCGTCGCGCCAGTCTTCACCGTTATGCGGGCAGTAGGTCTGGAAACCCAGCTGGCGGGCTGCCTGTACGTTGCCAGCCCCGTCGTCAATGAAGAGCGATTCTGACGGAAGAATGTCGGCATCGGCTATCAGGAAGTCGAAAATCTGCCGGTCGGGCTTGGTCACTCCAATCTGGTAGGAGAGGTACAGCTTGTCAAAATAGTCGCTGAGCGGTTTCCCCTTTGACGAGAATGCCGGACTGCAGGCCCAGTCCATCACGTAAGGATTGGTGTTGCTCAGCACAAAGAGCTTGTAGCGCTTGCGCAGCTCCTTCAGGCAGTCGAGCAGACGTTCGTCCAGTCCGGTGAAGTAGCCCAGCCATGCCTGGCGTGTCTCCTCCCAATTAGGAGTGCGTCCGCCGCACAACTGTCCCAGCTTCACCTGGAACTCATCGGGCGTAATTTTTCCTTCTTCCAGTTCCTGGAAAATCCCCGTCTGGTGATATTTGTCCAGGCGCTGGTCGGCATCGGCCACCCCTAACTGGCGGAACGCTTCCACCGCCTGTTCGCGGCTGATAGGGGCGATGACCCCTCCGAAATCAAAAATCAGGTTTTTTATCATATATTGTTTTTATTTTCTCAGCATCAGGTTCTTGAACGGGGCAGGATAGGGAGTTTCAAATTCCATCCGTTCGCCCGTAAGCGGGTGGTAGAAGCACAGCTTGAAGGCGTGGAGTGCCAGACGTCCGAGCGGGTCGGTTTCGCAGCCGTAACGTGCATCGCCCACCACCGGATGGCCGAGCGACTGCATGTGCACGCGAATCTGGTTCTTGCGTCCCGTTTCCAGTTGCAGCTCCATGAGCGAATAGCCGTTGGCCCGCTTGATGGTGCGGTAGTGCGTGATGGAGAGCTTGCCTCCGTCGTCTACCGGCGAGGAGCTGACGTACAGCTTGCGGTCGGTGAGCCAGGAGCGTACGGTACCCTGGTCTTTTTCCATGTCGCCCATGACGATGGACACGTAGCGGCGGTCGTACACGATGTCGTGCCAGTTGTCGCGGAGCGTGTGCTGCGTCTTCTCATCCTTGGCATACATCATGATGCCCGAGGTCTCGCGGTCCAGACGGTGCACCACGAAGATGCGGTTGTTGCGGTGCGTGCGCTTCACGTACTCATTCAGAATGTGCTGTGCGGTACGCTCCTTCTGGTGGTCGGTAGCCACGGACAGCAGTCCTTCCTTCTTCTCCACCACGATGAGATAGGCATCCTCGTAGAGAATCTTCAGCATGGGGTGGCGGAACTCGTGCTTGTTCTTTTCACGGCTCACCTGCACTTTCATGCCCGGCTTCAGGGGAAAGTTGTACTGCGTTTGGATGTTATTGTCCACCAGCACCACGCGGTTGGCCAGCAAGGCTTTTACGCGCGTGCGGCTGATGCCGTCCATCTTCTTCATAAGGAACTCCATCAGTTCCGCCGGTTCATTGACCGGATAGATTGTATATTTGGCTGCGGCACGCGGAATAGGGCGTCGGCCGTTGTTGCCAGAGTTATTTCTTGCCACTTTGTTGCGTCAGTTAAAAGTTAGAAGATAGGGGAGAGTGTTTAGCGTCTTTCCAGTTGCACGACATTTTCCACGTGATGCGTGTGAGGGAACATGTCGACAGGCTGTACGGCAGTCACCTTGTACTTGCCGTCGAGCAGCTGGAGGTCGCGTGCCTGTGTGGCCGGGTTGCAGCTCACGTAGACGATGCGTTTCGGCTCGGCAGCCAGAATCACGTCGATCACGTCATTGTGCATACCTGCGCGGGGAGGGTCGGTGATGATGACATCCGGACGTCCGTGTTCCGCAATGAAGTCGTTGGTAAGGATGTCCTTCATGTCGCCCCCATAGAACAGCGTGTTGTCGATGCTGTTCAGGGCCGAGTTCACCTTGGCATCCTCGATGGCTTCGGGCACATATTCGATGCCCACCACCTTACGTGCCTGGCGTGCCACGAAGTTGGCGATGGTACCCGTACCCGTGTAGAGGTCGTACACCAGCTCGTTGCCCGTAAGTCCGGCAAATTCGCGTGCTACCTTATATAAATTATAGGCCTGTTCAGAGTTCGTCTGGTAGAACGATTTCGGTCCCACCTTGAAGCGCAGTCCCTCCATCTCCTCGAAGATGTGGTCGTTGCCCTTGAACACCTCCACGTCGAGGTCGCCGATGGTATCGTTGCACTTGTTGTTGATGACATACATCAGCGAGGTAATCTGCGGGAAGCTGTCGGCCATGAACTGCAGAATTTCTTCCATCTTGCGGCGGCCTTCGTCGTCGGTCACCTTGCATTGCAGCACCACCATCAGCTCGCCCGTAGACGAGGTACGGATCATGATGTTACGAAGAAGTCCTTCCTGCGTACGCAAGTCGAAGAACGGGAAGTTGTGCGCGTAGGCATAGTCGCGTACGGCATTGCGAATCTGGTTGGAAATGTCGTCCTGCAACCAGCACTTGTCGATGGCCAGCACCTTGTCGAACGCCCCCGGAATATGGAATCCCACGGCATTCATCTGGTCGTACTTCACATCCTGCTTCACCTCCTCTTCCGTAAGCCAGCGCTTGTTGGAGAATGTAAACTCCAGCTTGTTACGGTAAAAGCGGGTCTTTTCCGAGCCTAAGATAGGACGGAATTCCGGCAGTTCCACTTTCCCGATGCGGGTGAGGTTGTCGAACACTTGTTTCTGCTTGTACTTGAGCTGTTCCTCGTAAGAAAGACATTGCCATTTGCATCCTCCGCACACTCCGAAGTGACTGCAGAACGGCTCCGTGCGCAGGGGTGATTTCTCATGGAACTTTACCGCCACCGCTTCGGCGTAATGGTTCTTCTTGCGCTTCACCTGTAAATCGACTACGTCGCCCGGCACTACATACGGGACAAATATTACCAACTCGTTCACTTTAGCCACGGCTTTTCCTTCTGCGGCTACGTCTGTTATCGTTACCTTCTCCAGTAAAGGCAGTTCTTTTTTCTTTCTTGCCACGTTCTTTTCAATAAAACCAATTTGGGAGCAAATTTATACATTTTTCCTGACATTCTTCCATGTTTTTCGAAGAAGTTCATTTTGCAAACTCTATGTTGCAAAATATGTCGAAAAATATCTTCACAAAATTTGGGATTCAATAAAATATGTATAGATTTGCCAGCGGTTGACCAACGAAAAACATTATTGAACCTTATCAAATATAAGAAAACATGGAAAAGAAAAGAGTCTATACTTTTGGAAACGGACAAGCTGAAGGAAAAGCTGACATGAGAAATCTTTTGGGTGGCAAGGGCGCAAACCTGGCCGAGATGAACCTGATCGGGGTGCCTGTACCTCCCGGATTCACCATAACAACCGAAGTCTGCAACGAATATTTTGAAAAAGGAAAAGACGCAGTGGTTGCGCTGCTGAAAGACGACGTGGAAAAATCCATCAAGGGAGTAGAAGCCCTGATGAAGTCGAAGTTCGGTGATGTGGAAAATCCGTTGCTTGTTTCCGTACGTTCGGGTGCCAGAGCGTCCATGCCGGGGATGATGGACACCATTCTGAACCTGGGTCTGAACGATGAAGTAGTAGAAGGACTGGCTCGCAAAACCAACAACCCTCGCTTTGCGTGGGACTCTTACCGCCGCTTCGTACAGATGTACGGCGACGTGGTGCTGGGCATGAAACCCGTGAACAAGGAAGACATCGACCCGTTTGAAGCCATCATTGAAGAAGTGAAGAAGGCTAAAGGCGTGCGTCTGGACAACGAACTCGACGTGGACGACCTGAAGACCCTGGTAGTCCGCTTCAAGGAAGCTGTGAAGAAACAGACCGGACAGGAATTCCCGTCATCTGCCTACGAACAGTTGTGGGGCGCCATCTGTGCCGTATTCGATTCATGGATGAACGAACGCGCCATCCTTTACCGTAAGATGGAAGGTATTCCGGCAGAGTGGGGAACAGCCGTGAACGTACAGGCCATGGTATTCGGTAACATGGGTGAGACTTCAGCTACGGGTGTATGCTTCTCACGCGACGCCGCTACCGGTGAAGACCTGTTCAACGGTGAATACCTGATCAATGCGCAGGGTGAAGACGTAGTAGCTGGTATCCGTACTCCGCAGCAGATTACCAAGATCGGTTCTCAGCGCTGGGCCGAATTGCAGGGTATCTCCGAAGCAGAACGTGTGGCCAAATATCCTTCTATGGAAGAAGCCATGCCGGAAATCTACAAGGAACTTGATGAACTCCAGACCAAACTGGAGAACCACTATCACGACATGCAGGACATGGAATTTACCGTGCAGGAAGGCAAGCTCTGGTTCCTCCAGACTCGTAACGGTAAGCGTACAGGTGCCGCTATGGTGCGCATCGCCATGGAAATGCTGCATCAGGGCATGATTGACGAAAAGACCGCTTTGATGCGCTGCGAACCTAATAAGCTGGACGAACTGCTGCATCCGGTATTCGACAAGGAAGAACTGTCACGTGCCCGCGTGCTGACACGTGGTTTGCCGGCTTCTCCGGGTGCTGCCTGCGGACGCATCGTCTTCTTTGCTGAAGATGCTGCTGAATGGCATAACAACGGCCATCGCGTGGTATTGGTACGTATTGAAACTTCTCCGGAAGACCTGGCTGGTATGCAGGCTGCCGAAGGTATCCTGACCGCCCGTGGAGGTATGACTTCACACGCAGCCGTAGTAGCCCGCGGAATGGGTAAGTGCTGTGTATCAGGTGCCGGAGCCATCAACGTAGACTACAAGGCTCGTACGGTAGAAATTGACGGAGTCGTACTGAAAGAAGGTGACTACATCTCCATCAACGGAACCAACGGATATGTATATGCCGGAGAAATTCCGACTCAGCCGGCCAAACTTTCGGGTAACTTTGCCGAACTGATGGAACTCTGCGACAAATATGCCCGCCTGAAAGTCCGCACCAATGCCGACACGCCGCGCAACGCACAGGATGCCCGTGGCTTCGGTGCCGTAGGTATCGGTCTGTGCCGTACGGAACACATGTTCTTCGACGACGAAAAGATTGTAGCTATGCGTGAAATGATTCTGGCCAAGGACGTGGAAGGCCGCAAGAAAGCCCTCGACAAACTGTTGCCTTACCAGAAAGCCGACTTCAAGGAAATCTTCAAGACCATGGACGGACTGCCTGTCAACGTACGTCTGCTCGACCCGCCGTTGCATGAATTCGTACCGCACGATTTGAAAGGTCAGGAAGAAATGGCACAGGCCATGGGTGTGACCGTAGAATACATCCGCCAGCGCGTGGAAAGTCTGTGCGAACACAACCCGATGCTGGGTCACCGTGGTTGCCGTCTGGGAAATACGTATCCGGAAATCACTGAAATGCAGACTCGCGCCATCCTGGGTGCTGCCTGCGAACTGAAGAAGGAAGGTTACGACCCGCATCCTGAAATCATGGTGCCGCTGATTGGTATCCTGTATGAATTCGAAGCACAGGAAAAGGTGATCCGTGAAACTGCTGCCAAACTGTTCAAGGAAGAAGGCGTGGAAATTCCGTTCAAGGTGGGAACCATGATTGAAGTGCCGCGTGCCGCCCTGACTGCCGACCGCATCGCTTCACATGCCGAATACTTCTCATTCGGTACGAACGACCTGACTCAGATGACCTTCGGTTACTCTCGCGATGATATCGCTTCCTTCTTGCCGGTTTACCTGGAAAAGAAGATCCTGAAGGTAGACCCGTTCCAGGTACTCGACCAGAATGGTGTGGGCCAGCTCATCGAAATGGCAGTAGCCAAAGGCCGTTCCGTACGTCCGGAACTGAAATGCGGTATCTGCGGTGAACATGGTGGTGAACCGATGTCTGTGAAGTTCTGCCACAAGGTAGGTCTGGATTACGTGAGCTGCTCACCGTTCCGCGTGCCTATTGCAAGACTGGCTGCGGCGCAGGCTGTGATTGAAGAAAGTTTGTAATTTGATGATTTTTTAACATAAGATGCCATCCCGTGAGAACTTGTATTTTCTTTCGGGATGGCTTTTTTGTGGGTTTTCGCTAAATTCGTATCTTTGACGGAAAAATAAAGAAACCCCAATGGATACAGAATATTTGAACCGTTTTGAAGAGAGATTGCAGCAGGAATTGCTGCGTTTGTGTACTGACTATCATGTGCTGGACGGCACCCTGCTGGCTACGGAGGACCTGGACAACCGCTGGCACGATCTGGCACCGGAGTATGTGGCCGATGCCGTGGAACAGATTCGTGATTATCCCGTGGTATCGGTGGCCTGGGCAGCTTATCTGGGTCTGGGAGTAGCTTTTTGCTGGGACGAAGACTGGGAGGCCAGTGCACAGGCTTCTTATCAGTCGTACTACGGAGAGCAGGGATTTGATGACATGGATGAACACATCGTGCGCGATTTGCTCGGCTTGTCGCTCGACGGTGAAGAGGCCCGCCAGCTGGAAGACATCATCCGCCGCTGCGGACAAACTACCGTGGGACTGATTCGCCATGAGCAGATAGAGCCGCAGAGCCCATTGGCCTTCCATGTGTTTGCCCGTGCCTGCCGTACGATGTTCCGCATCGGGGTGGCCATTGAACTCAAACGCCTGGGATATAAATTTGAGAAAGTGGAAATCGGTCGCGTGCCGGGCGGAATGTTGTCATAAGAAATCCTCAGACAGGTTTTCTGTCACCTCAAAAACGCTTTGACGTTTGAATTCAAACGCCTTTACGTTTTACTTGAAACGCACTTGTGTTTAGGGTAAAACGTAAGGGCGTTTTGTCTTAAATGCACTTGCGTTTTTTTATGGGATGAATTTTAGCGGATACCCGCTCCGAATTTCCCTTCAAATTCTGTCACTATCTGCTGGAAATATGCTGGCAGGTAGTGCATGGCCTGAGCATGCAGGGTAGGGGGAATGCCGTAGAATGCTTCGGCAATGCTGCCCGTGATGCAGGCCAGTGTGTCGCTGTCGCCACCTAGTGAGATGGCCGTACGCACACAGTCCTCAAAGTCCATTCCGTCCAGAAAGGCGCGGATGGCCTGGGGCACAGTACCTTGGCAGGTGGCATCCCATTGATAGGTATCACGAATGCCGTCGCAGGTGAAGTTCAGGTTGTAGCCGAATTTTGCTTCGACGGTATTTTTTATGTCCTCCTTGCTCTTCCCGTTCCGGGCCAGAAAGATGCAGAGTGCCGTAGCCTGGGCACCCTTGATCCCTTCGGGATGATTGTGCGTGCAGGTAGCCGATATGCGTGCTGCCTCCAGTGTCTCTTCCTCCGTGCGGAATGCCCATCCCACGGGACCTACGCGCATGGCCGAACCGTTTCCGCAGCTGCCGTAAGGACGGAGCTGTCCCGTTTGCTGTCCCTGTCGGAGCCATTCACGGAAACGTCCGCCGAAGCCTCCCAGCGGACACGGGTAACGGGTGGCATAGCGGAAATAATAGGTGGCACAGTCTCCTCCGTGTAGCAGCCAGTCGGCCGTGGCGAGGGTCAGAATACTGTCGTCGGTATATCCCTTCTGCGGAGTGAGGAAAGGAAACTCTTTTGTCTTGATGTTGTGGAACTCGTAGACGCTGCCTGCGATGTCGCCAAGGATGCTTCCAATCATATTTTTTTGTTTGTATAGACACAAAGGTATGGAAATAAATGAATATGAATCGATAATGGCCGGCTTATTTCATATGATACAAAAAATCATTTATGGTGGAACCTTTTATTACAATCTTTACATATATAATTGGCATTAGAAATTTTCCCCAAGAATGCAACTATAAAAAACGAAATAAACATAGACAATGCTATATAATCGGCGATAGTTGATTTGATACCCAAATCATTTGCCCAAACAAGATAAAGCCCCGGAATAAGAAAAAGAAAGATGCACCATAATGCTATAGCAGTTCCGTATTTGTTGCTTACGGCTATGGCTGACACATTGTAACTTCCACATTTAGGGCACCAGACATGAGACTCATTTCTACTATCAACAATAGGATTTATTATCTCAACAGCTTTTTCATAATCTTTCTCGAAAACATATATTGCAATACCTGTGATAGCACCATAAGCACCAGGATTTTGGTCTTGCCCTTCATCATGCTGGCGAGAAACAATGTTATTTTCAATAAGCAGATTTGTAATCTCGTCTGCATAAATAGTAGTATCACATTTTATAAGAAGTCTTTCCTTCATATTAGAATTTCATTAGTGTCCCGTTAAAATGAGACGAGTTAAACAATTAATCAAAAATCCCCGGAATCAGGGGATCATTTAGATCTTTGACATCATTGAAATTAGTCTTGTCG
>OGWQ01000177.1_pt1 | contig 52225 bp, 40 predicted proteins | sample 1576091 | NCBI WGS metagenome assembly OGWQ01 (sample SAMEA3541584, study PRJEB24748) | human gut metagenome | biome: human gut; feature: human-associated habitat; material: faeces | place: China | collected 2012
TTAAGCCTGTAGCTAGCGTTCATCCTGAGCCAGGATCAAACTCTTCATTGTAAAATATTTTCTTACTCTTTTAAGAGTATTGTTGTCTCTGTTCAGGAAACCGATTTTTTTTCATTTTCCTTGTTTCCAAGGATTATTGACGGTTGTCTTCCGTTCATCCCATACATACATTATATACAGGACTACTTCTTGTACTACATCCTAGTCTGTTTATCCAAAGTCTTTCAAAGAACTATCTTTCTTTCATGCTCCCGTTTCAGCGGAAAAGCGTTTGCAAAGGTAAGGCGTTTTTTCGTAACCTCCAAATTTTTTCGAAAGTTTTTTTGAAAAAATTTTCAGAAGGCGTGCGGCTTGTCCTTTCTCGCTCCCTTGCACATCCGCAAGGTAAGATACTCGGTGCAGCATTCGGCACTCTCTTCCGTAGCCTAAAGCTTCACTCAGTCTGTCATATTCAGCGGCTCTCCCTCACGAAAGCGGTTGCAAAGGTACAGACTTTTTTCATTTCCGCAACTTTTACTGCATACTTTTTTGCAGAAATTTTTCAGGTTTTTATCTAATACGCTGATTTACTTTATGCTATAAAGCATAATTTTTATTGCCATACGAAAACGGATGTGAAATCCTCTACATTATATAATTCGCATGTGCGCGTATGTGTACGCGCGTAAGGAAAAAGGGATTGTTCTAACGGAAATGAAGGGATTTTCCGGCACATATTCAGCCTTCAAAAAAACGCAAGTGCATTTGATTTAAAACGCAAGGACGTTTCACCTCAAACGCAAGGACGTTTTAGTTCAAACGCAAGTGCGTTTTGGATGGAACGCAAGGGCGTTTTTTCACGAACAAAAACAAAAGGAAATATTACACGGAAAAGGGCATAAAAAAAGGAGTTCCGCTGAACTCCAACCTTTGTTAACCTTAAATCTAATACTATGAAAAACACAGTACAAAAGTATTTATTTTATCTGAAACAGCAAAACCAAAGGCCTAAAAAGAATGCTTTACAACATACATTAACCAAATTCTATTTACCAATTAAATCCCTTAACAAATACAGTCTCAACCTTAAAAAAATCAAGAACGAGACTGCATTATCATATTACCTCTCCCAACCATCGATTATTTTTGTCTAAAAATCATACACTCCATGTCAAAAATTTAGACACTTACAAAAAGCAGAGAAACCATATATATCTATAAATCAACGATTTGAAATAATGGCACGAAAATTGTATCGTACATTTGCAGTAAAAACAAAACCAAACACAGAAAAATGAAAACTTACTTTACCTTTTTACAGCGCAACAAGCTTTTTACCTTTGTCAATGTCATTGGACTAAGTATCTCACTCATGTTTCTCCTGCTGATTACCCACATGGTGACCCGACAGCTCACCGTAGACAAAGACATGAAAGATGCAGACCGGACTTATGTACTGGCTAACGAGATATGGGCTGGGGGGCACATCTTGCTGGGTGACAAACTGCAAAGCCGTTATCCGGAAATAGAAGACTGGTGTGCCGTAAGCGGTTCCTATGAACAGTTTGTCAAAACTAACGACCAGTCGGTTAATATACAAATGATGTTTGTCCGCGAAAACTTCTTCCGGTTCTTCAACTTTCATCTGCTGGAAGGGAATCCGGAAACCTTGCTGACCAATGAAAACAACATCGTGCTGACACGTTCCTGTGCCATCAAGCTGTTTGGAACGGAACATGCGTTAGGAAAAACACTTATTGAACAAGCATTCGGTGACCGGCGCTGCACAGTAAGTGGCATCATTGAAGACATTGATAATTCTATTTTTCCTTCCAATATTGAAGCATTCAGCCTTCATAAGAATGTGCGATACGTTAATTGGAGCGCCAGCGAAGAAAATACCCACTTAGGCAATGCCGCCAGCTGCATCTTCTTCCTGCGTTTCCATCCGAACGTCAACCCTAACGACAAAGCCGATGACATTGCCCGCTTCTTCAAAGAATTCTTCTGGATTTACCAATATGATTCCGTTAAAGAGGTATTATTCATCCCCATACACGAGTTTTACTTCTCCGATACACTGGCTGCGGGAGCCATACTCAACCAATATAGCCTGAAAGTGGTACTTATTTTCCTGACCATCGGCGTCTTGATTCTGTTTATGGCCATCTTCAACTATACCAGCATGAGCATTGCCCAGACCAGTTACCGGGCAAAGGAAATGGCTACCCGACGCCTGTTAGGTTCCTCCAAGAAAAGCATCTTCTGGCGCATGATTGCCGAATCGTTCCTGCTGACCACGCTGGCCTTTGTGATTGGTTTTCTGCTGGCCAAGGCTGCAGAACCTACAGCCATGGAACTACTTCATACACGGCTTGACATTGTGGGTGACTTAAATCCCGTTACCCTATTGTGCTACCTGCTTCTGATTACCGTACTTTCCTTGCTCTCCGGATTCGTACCTGCCACCCTGCTGTCACAATACAATCCGCTGGACATCGTAAAAGGTACCTTCCGCCGCAAGACCAAGACTTTATACCTCCGTCTGCTAAACATTGTACAAAACGGACTCACCATCGCCATGCTAGGATGTGCCATTTACCTGAGTGTACAGATTTACCGCATCCTGCATGCCCCATTAGGGTATGAATACGGTCATGTCATCCACTACCCGCCTATGGCCAGCGACCAGAAACTTCAGCTTTTCCGCCAGGAAGCCCAGAAACTTCCTTTCGTAAAACGTGTCAGTTTTGCACAAGGTACTCCCATTGACGGCGGAAACAATGATAGCATGTACTTCACATCGGCTGACAGTACCAAAGACCTAAGCTTCCAGACTTTTGTGGTGGACTCTGCCTTCATCGACATCTTCCATATCCAAATTACGGAAGACCGCCATGCAGGATACAATCCAAAAAATTTCTTTGTAAGCCAGTCGGCCATGAAAGACTTACGTCAGTTGGGATTTACAGACTTTGTAAGAAGTGACCGTGGGGGCTATACCATGAACGTGGTTGGAGAATTCAAAGACTTTCAGATTCGCTCTCTGCTTATGAAAGATCCTCATCCGCTGCGCATGCAAATTGCTCCATCCGACAGCATCAGCCCATGGAACATCCTGGTAGAAGTACGCGATGAACAACCCGAAGCTTATAAAAAGCAACTGGACCAGCTCTATTCCAAGATAATAGACGGATACCCGTTTGATTCAGAATGGTATGACGCACTGGTACAGAAAATATATGAAGACATTACCCGTATGAATCATCTGATTCTTATCTTCACCTGCGCAGCACTGGTTATCTCCCTGTTAGGACTTACCGCCATGAGTATCTACTTCATCGCACAACGTAAACGAGACATCGCCGTACGCAAGGTATTCGGTTCCGACAGCCGCAGTGAAATGCTCCGGCTAATGAAATTTTCTTCCGCATCACTAGCGGTCAGTCTGATCATCGGCCTCCCGCTGATGTATATCGGCATTCAGCAGATAGACAAGATTGTGACCTACGAAAGCAGTTTCCCCTGGTGGGTACCGGTTGCCGCTTTCCTGACTGTAGCCCTCATCTCACTGGCCTCCGTCTGGCTAATCAGCCGAAAAGCCGTACGGGAAAATCCAGTACTGAATCTGAAAACAGAATAGTCTTTATCAACTCAGAAACATAAAAAATGAAAATATGAAAACCATCCTACGAAATCTATTCTATACGCTGAAACGCTTCCAGAGCGCCTCTGTGCTGAACCTGATGGGACTTTCGGCTGCCTTTGCCGCCTTCGTCCTGCTTATGATGAAGGTGAGCTACGAACGCGATTTCGATACCTGCTATCCCCATACCGACCGCCTGGTCATGCTGAATCTGGCACAACCTCAAGAGGAGAATTATGTCAGTACACTCCCCCGAGGCCCTATCGATTACCTTATCCAGCAAGTACCGGGCATCGAATATGGCACCATCTATTCCCCGGCCTGGCAGAAGCAGGCTTTCTACACCGACCCCAAAAATCCGCAATACTTCTACGAGGAACCCTGGGCCGTGTATCCCGACTTCGGAAAAATTATCGGACTGAAGTTCGTAGAAGGCAGTGACCAGGAGATGAACCGGCCCGAAAGTGTCATCGTATCCGAAAGTTATGCCCGTAAACTATTCCCGAATGGAGATGCCTTAGGTTCCTATCTGTACACAGATACTCCAGACTGGCGAAATCCAGAAGCCACCAAATTCCGGATATGCGGTATTTTTGAAGACCTGCCGGAAAACTGCCAGTTCAAAAATGACCTCTTTGTCCCGATGGGAAAACTTCAGGAGAACGACTGGGGCAGCCAGAACTTCTTTGCATTCTTCCTGCTGAAACCAGGAGTCAGCGTGGAAGAAGTCAACCAGCAAATTGCAGCTACAGAAGCCAACAAACGACTGTTTACCGGGGATCAAGGCACCCAGAAACTCTATGTTCTCCCGATACAGAAACTGTATTATGACATGCATTCTCCCTACTACTTCCAAACAGGCAGCCGCAGCACCATGACCCTGCTGGTAAGTATCGGGTTCCTGATTATTCTCATAGCCTGCATCAACCTTATCAATTTCAGCACGGCACTGGCTCCAGTGCGTATGCGCAGCATCAATACCCAGAAAGTGCTGGGAAGCACCAGCGGAGAACTGCGCCGTGCCCTGGTAGCCGAATCGGTGAGCATTGTATTGATAGGCTGGCTATTATCATTGGGTATTGTCGCAGCCCTGATACGACTGAACGTATTATCCTTTATGGGTTTCACTCCTTCCCTGCTCGTTTACTGGAAATACGTGCTTTACACCGGAGTGATAGCTCTGCTTACCGGTATCGTGGCCGGACTGTATCCGTCATGGTACATGACTTCTTTCCCTCCTGCCCTTGTATTGAAAGGAAACTATGCCCTGAGCGGAAAAGGAAAACGTCTTCGTACGGTACTCATCGGTTTCCAGTATATCGTTTCGTTTGCCCTGATTGTGACCGCAGCTTTCATTTTCCTGCAGAACCGCTTCATGCGAAATCATGAACTGGGTATCGACAAAGACCAGATACTGGTTGCTTCCCTCCCCCAAATACCTTATCACAGCAGTCCGTACCGCAAATTCGACACTCAGCTGAAAAGTTTTGCTGAAATCGACGGCATCGCCTACGCCAAATGGGAGTTAGGAGCCACCGAGGGATATACACAGTATACCTTCCGCTACAAAGGAAACAACTACGGACATCAGTATATTGACGTCACAACGAACTTCTGCCGAGTCATGGGAATGCACATTCTGTCGGGAAGCGACTTCCTGCCCAGCGATTCCATCTACACCTCCCAGCTAAACTTTATTGCCACGCAGGACCTTCAGAAAGAAAGCGGCATCCCGGCAGGAGAGACACTCGATTTTTTCCCATGGGGAATGAGCGCCTCCCTCAAAGGATATGTGAATAACGTGCAGTTTACTTCACTCAAAACTGGCTCCGTCCCCTATATTTTCTGTCCCAACGGTATCTACAGCAACAATGTGCTACCATTTGCCTACATCCGCGTAAAGGCCGGAAGTAATATGGACAGCGCACTGAAGCATATCCGTCAGACAATGAGTGAATGCTTTACGGGCTATCCCACAGAAGTGAAATTTTACGACCAGATATACGGCCAGCTTTACCAAAAGGAAACAAACCAGCAAAAGATAATCACCTGGTTCAGTCTGCTTGCCATTCTGATTTCACTGGTAGGAGTGTTCGGACTGATTATTTTTGAAGCCGCACACCGCCGTAAAGAAATCGGGGTACGAAAAGTGTATGGAGCCTCCACGGGACAAATTCTCTGGATGTTCGGCCGCTCCTACCTCACGCTTTCCATCGTCTGTTCACTCCTGGCCAGCCCCATCGCCTGGTATGCCGTATCAGAATGGCTGAAACAGTTCAATGAGAAAATCCCTATTTCTCCATGGGTATTTCTGATTACATGCGTCATAATCAGTCTGATTACACTGATTACCATTACTATACAGAATTACCGGACGGCTCGTAACAACCCTGTAAACAGCTTGAAATCAGAATAAATACAAGAGAAATAGCCTGGAAAAAGGCATAAAAAAAGGAGTTCCGCTGAACTCCAACCTTTGTTAACCTTAAATCTAATACTATGAAAAACACAGTACAAAAGTATTTATTTTATTTGAAACAGCAAAACGTAAGGTCTAAAAAGAATGTTTTACAACATACATTAACCACAAAGCCCTGGATGATAAAACCCATTAACAAAATCGAGTTCAAATATAAAAAAAGACTATCAGAAGCGGCCGCCTGTCAACAGTCGGCCAGTTTGTAAGTGCGGAAGCGTTTCCCTTTCTTAAGTTTGAACACCAGTTCCCTGCGGTCCTTGTGGAAAAAGCGGTCGTGAATATTCACGCCAAACTCACACGTTTCTCCTTTTTTCATATTAGGAAGATGAATCCGGCATATTCTTTTCTTTTTATAGAACAAATAGAAACAGGTTTTACGCATCACCTTTTCTCCCTCATTGCTAATTTTCATTTTCAGACGTTTTCCATCGTGCATCGCACAAAATACCGGAGGATAAATCACCATTTCCTTCAGTACATCATCGCTGTCATTAGACTCCACCAGTCGCAGGCATTCATTATCCGATACAGACTGAGCGCAAACTTGCCCGATAAAGAAAATCCACACACATACGATTCCGATGATTCTATAATACTTCATAACCCAATACCTCCTTTATTATACCCATAGCATCTAAAGTTACAAAAAGATTCAATTGCCTTGCATAAATGAAAGGTTTATTTCACAAATAAAGAATAAAAGGCCAGTTTCAGGATAAATCATACCATAAAGCACGCGACCTGACACACCGTTATAGTATGCCAGGCCCCCTACTGAAATTTGCAATTCTTACTTATTTTTCTTCCATTGTTCTTTTTCTATCAAATAAGAGATAACAAGGCCCAAACCTCCTCCCAACAGAACGCACGCTCCATAAATTATAGAAACGGCCTCTTTTACGGTATAAGGGTAATTATCAGACAAGTAATCCGGTTGGGTGGTACATGTCAACACGTATCCTACCAAAAGTCCTGCCCCCAATCCAAGCAGCAAACATCCTATACGCAGTCCTCCAAACGAATACAAGCTGGGACGATACATAATGCCGTTCTTAAAGGTTTCCGGCGTCAGTTTGTCGCCCATCTTTTCAATCAGCATCATCCGCTCCCTTCTTCCGGCAAACAGTTCAAACAATTTATAAATCACTCCAAAAACAATTGCCACATTGGCCACAATCATCAATTCTTCCATTTTATTCGGTTTTTAATTTGTTACTTTGCCCTTTAGACGCAACCCATACAGAAAGGTTACACTTTTACCATGAAAAATATTTTTCTAATTTCAGTGTAACCTTTTACTTTGCTCTGCGTCTAAAGGGCATCATGAATCACGAGGAACTACATATCATAGCATCTATCCTGAGCGGACGAACCGAACAGTTCGCCTATTTTCTCGACACCTACGGGCCACAGGTTTTCCACCTGATAGTCCGCATGGTAGGCTCACCAGAAGATGCAGAAGAGCTGACACAAGACTGCTTTATGAAAGCCTTCACCCACCTTTCCTCGTTTCATGGAGACAGCAGTTTCTCTACCTGGATTTACCGCATTGCCTACAATGAAGCAACCTCCGCACTCCGGAAAAAAGATAAAGAACTGCTTTCATTCGACGACCGGATGTGGAACAGTCTTTCAGATAAAGAAATAGATGAGGAGCTGGATACCGAAAACGAAGTACAGATTCAAAAACTGCAGCAGGCACTCACCCAGCTCAAACCCGATGAACAGGCACTGGTCACTCTGTTCTATGAAGAAGAAAAAAACATAGAAGAAATAGCCTACATCTTTCACCTGACAGAAAGCAACGTAAAAGTAAAGCTGCACCGCATCCGAAAAAAGTTATGTAACTTAATGAAAGAGGAGATTTAAGACATGAGAACAACAGATAGAGGACTTCAGAAAGCAATAAAAAGGCAGCCCCATTACGAGCTGCCCAGTAATTTCAGTTACCGCATGCTGCGTAAGATACAAGAGGAAAGTATCTTACGCGAAAAACGGCAGGAAAAAAGAATGTTCATCCTCTTCCTTATCTTTGCCATACTCAGCGGGGGAAGCTGCATCGGATTCTTTATATGGAAATACGGAGCAGCCTTCATCAGCTATTGGCACACCTGTAAGGAAATACTTCCGGACTCCCATACGCTCCTTTTCTACCTGCCCACGCTCTGTGCCCTCTGTCTGCTGTACTTCTTCGACCGATGGCTACGGAAAAAGATAGAGCTTGAAAAAAAATAATCTCCCTATTTTTTCACACAAACGGTTACAGATTTTCCACAAGAAATACCCTGAGGCATGGGCACCACAATTTTTTGCCCATTCCATACCAACGTAATTTCTTTTAATGTGGCATCCATTCTGGCATCCGTTACTGACACATAACACTCTGTATCCGTCTCACGCAAGACAAGTGCACAAGGTGCAGAAACCTCCAACGTTAACCCCTTTGCTTTTAACACCGGAGCTTCCGGATAGAACACGGCTTCTACCACCTTTTTGTCAGTCGAACGAACGGCTTGAATCAATGTATCATTTCTCAATACTTCAAACGGAAGCTTACGGGCTGGTTCATCTTTCCCCAAGTAAACTGTATAACCATAGGTATCATTCTTCGGACTTTGCCCATGGTCTGTCCACAAACGCAATACAGAAACCTTTTCAGGTAATCCTGATTTCTTTTTATTCCGTGCATTCATCTTTGCCCAATGAGCCGGACGACTCTCTGAAGCGACGTATAAATTAGCCTGATACTCCGGCAAACCTTGATAGGCAAACTGTCCTTCTTGTATAACCCAGGTATCTTTCATCTTACGTGCATCCAAAAGCATGCTTCCTTCCGCCACATCTGTCTTCTTACCTTTCTTCCAAAGATAAACCGGAGCCACCCTTGCTGTCTGATCCAATGTGGTCCGGATGTGCCCTTCCATATCCGGACAGTTATTGGTCACTCCTGCTCCTAAAGCTACCAGATAATCTCCCAGTACAAAATAACCTTTATAAGCCTTAAAACCATAGAGTAACTCATTCTTCACCTTACGGTCACCTTTATCATTCACATTTTCCTTATCGGCTCCATGCATTTTTTCAAAAATATAGCCACCAGCTGCATAATCTGCCCCATCTGCTGCTCCTGCAGCGAAATTATGACGACTACAATATCCTCGCCAGTTTGTTACCGGAGTCAACCGCTCCATTCCTTCACGTGCAGTTACACCGGGAGAAGCGGTCACATCCCAACCTCCCATAATCTGAAAATATTCATTTCCATGACGCTGAAATAAAGTCATGCCATCTGTCGGATAAAAATTATAGTTGTCCGCGAATGCTGCACTTTCAAGCCCGTCACAGCGCACAGAAGCCATATTAATCATCAAATGATAATCCGGAGTATGCTTCATCAGGTCATCATTATTAAAAAACCAGCGTGTACCTTGATAAACACCTTTTTCGGTTCCCTTCATCCGGATACGATTTGTTTCCGCTTCAGCCAGAAGTTGCTGAAGCTCTTTCTGCTCTTCTGGAGAAAAAGAAGAAAGCCAATTCTTCACCACATTGCGTAACATCTTGTAATAAGGTATTGCTTCCTTCTTATCTCGATACTCATAAGAATTTCGGTCCAAGCAAGGCAAACGATAACCGTCCCGATAATACCAGCTGCCTCCACGGAAAAAATTCATCAAGGCATCTGCATTTTCACGGCTGAGCTGCTTTGCCCAAGGAGTGCCATTAAGCATACCCAGCATATTCAAGGCACTGGAAGTTCCATCAATAGGATAACCCCATATCAAACATTGCATGCCATGTCCCCATCCTGCTCCGTCAGCCGTAAATCCCTCCGTCCAAAAAGAATCATCATAGGTAATCTGGGAAGTCATGCTAATGCCCCGCTGACAAACTTCAGTCAGGACATCCAGCATCGGAACAGAGCTATACATCACAGCCACCGGAAGCAAGGAGCGATAAGCCAGCGCATTGCCGCCTACCCACCACACATGATTACGGAAACGCTCTACTGACACCACATTCTTATCAGTCTCATCCCTTCTCAAAGGCTGAGTATAAGCCTGAAGTCCCAAGACTTTCAGCATATCACATGCATTCTTCAAGTATTTATTTCCTTCGCCCCGTTCTGCACGGTCCATATCTTCTGTACAAGCAAAATAAATATTCACGGCAGCCGTAGGTATCGCAAAACAAGAAGCATGAAAACGTGGTTTATCATTCGGACGAGAAATTTCCAAGTTACCATAATGCACCACAGCCTTCCAAAGTTTATCTGTAAGTTCAGAAGTTTTCTCCAGCCGTCCTTTCCGGCAAGCATCAGCCAACTGATATATGCGGTTCAATGCACCGGCAATAAAAATTCCGACACGGTCATCCGTTGTATTCTCATAGCCTTGTTGATAAGCATTCTCACGTTCAAACTGCTCCTCTGTAGAATTTAAGTCTGAAAACCGGCCGTCTTTTCCTAACAGGGAAGCCATCTGAATAGCCTGAGAAGCATCTATTGATTTTACTGCCCGATAAGGGTGTTGAGAAAAATATTCTCTCAGTTTCTTGACTGCATCTTTTTTCTCACCTCCCGCATGACAACGTGCCTCCTGATAATAACGACGATAGTTTGAATATGCAAACTGAGATTCCGCCTTACGAACAACAAAGTCGCTCACTTGTACATGGTTTTTCAACAAACGAATGGCAAAATATCCATCCCCCTGCCCCCTGCTTATAGGATGGCAAAACAATTCCTCACCATCGACAGCAAACGTAGTTTTTCCGTCCGTCACGGTTATCACCACCTCATACCAACGATTAGGCTTCAGCAAATGTGCCTCATCTGTATATTCTTTTACCAGAGGTTTTATTTTATTCTCATCAATGCCATAAAATTCACTGTGATATTCCCGAAAACGAGTGGTCTTATTCTCATTTCCTCCATAACCTACATAGAAAAGATTTAATGTGTTATAATTCTTGAATATCCCTGCACGCCAATCCTTTCTGGCATAAATATTATCTGGGTATTTCAAGTCTTTAGCACCCCAAAAGCAGTTCATATCACTCAAACGGTCGTATTTCCCGCCTTCCATCACTACTTTAATGCGGTAACTGATTTCATAGTTTCCAGTCAGGCAGTCATCATACCACAAAGTCAGACCATCCGGTGATACAATGTCCAGGCAATCGTCAACTTTAGTCATCTTGAACTTACCCGAAGAGTCTTCGCCAATCCAATTTTTCAAGGATATTTCTGAAGCAGTAATCCCCAACAAGGAATAAAACATCCCCCATAAGAAAAATAATAATTTTAGTTTACACATAACAAAAGATTAAATATTTTACGATTATATGCTATAAAAATAAATATTATCTTTTAATATTCATAACCACTATAAATAAAAAGGACGAATTTCGAATGAAATTCGCCCTTTCCATTTCTATATCAGTCAGAAATCTTATTTCCGATAGCTTTCCAACTCTTCTGCCTGGAACTTACGGATGAAGTTGAAATGCTTTTCTACTTCAGATTCAGCGTAGTTCACATACACATTCAGTGACTTGCCAAACATGTCAGGAGCCTTTGTCGCATCCTGCAAGAGCAGGTGGCTCATCACGCACACAGCAGCCATCTCATACAAACGACGAGATACCAGATCCAGCAATTCCTGATTCTGTGCTTCCTTCACTGCATTGGTACATGCTTCCAGTTTACGAGTCATATCCTTGATACGATTCATATAACCTTCAAATTCTGGAGCACAAGGAATCAGTTCATATTCATGCAAAGTAGCCGCATACGAACCGTTTGTAACGTAACGGATGGCAGCTACTGTCTGCAACTGGGTAGTACCTTCATAGATGCTGGTGATACGGGCATCACGATAGATACGCTGGCAAGCATATTCCATCATGAAACCAGAACCGCCGTGTACCTGAATACAGTCGTATGCATTCTGGTTGGCATATTCAGAGTTCATACCCTTTGCCAGCGGAGTAAAACTGTCAGCCAGTTTTGCATAACGTTTCTGTTCCTGACGTTCTTCCGGAGTCAGCTTGCGTTCACGGGCAATGTCATCCAACGCTTTGTAGATATCCACATAACGAGAAGTCTGATACAACAACGCACGGCCTGCATCCAGTTTTGCCTTGATGGTAGCCAGCATGTCATACACAGCCGGGAATTCGATAATGGCCTTACCGAACTGTTTACGGTCTTTTGCGTATGCCAAAGCCTCATCGTAAGCAGCCTGGCTCAAACCTACAGACTGAGCAGCAATACCCAGACGGGCACCGTTCATCAACGCCATGACGTACTTAATCAAACCTAACTTACGTTCACCGCAAAGTTCGGCCTTCGCATTCTTGTAAACCAGTTCACAAGTAGGAGACCCATGGATACCCAGCTTGTTTTCAATACGGCGTACATCTACTCCACCGTCGTTCTTGTCATAGATGAACATAGACAATCCGCGACCGTCGTGTGTACCCTCTTCCGAACGAGCCAATACCAGGTGAAGGTTTGCATCACCGTTCGTAATGAAACGTTTCACACCGTTCAGACGCCAGCAGTTGTTAGCTTCATCGTATGTAGCTTTCAGCATCACACTCTGAAGGTCGGAACCTGCATCCGGTTCAGTCAAGTCCATTGACATGGTTTCACCCGCACAGATACGCGGAATGAAACGGCTATGCTGATCTTCGTTTCCGAATTCATAAAGTGTTTCGATACAGTCCTGAAGTGACCAGATATTACCGAAACCGGCATCAGCCTGAGCCACGATTTCTGCACACATGGTGTACGGAGTAATCGGGAAGTTCAAACCACCGTAACGGCGCGGCATAGTCATACCGTTCAGTCCGGCTTTCACCATTGCATCCAGGTTAGCCTTTGTGCCGGAAGCGTATTCCACGCGACCGTTTGCACAATGCGGACCTTCTTCGTCCACTCCTTCTGCATTGGCAGCAATTACTTCACCTGTGATTTCACCGGTAATTTCCAATACTTTATCGTAAGAGTCGACTGCATCCGCATAGTCCTGCGGTGCGTAGTCATACTCGTCTTTATCTCTGTAATCGCGTTCTTTCAACTGACAGATACGCTCCATCATCGGATTGTTCAAGTGGAACTTGAGTTCCGGATGTTCTGTATAAAAGTTTGCCATAATTGTAATTATTGTTTTAAAGCTTTAGGCTTAGGTATATTAAATGTTACAGGGACTGTAAGAATTGACTTATCGAATTCCCCAAATTTAACGGCCGGTATCCATTTGATTTCCATCAGGTCTTCTTCCGCAAAACGAGACACTTCTTTTCTCAGATAATAGTTTTCGTTACTTTTAGGATGTATCCTGTATTTTATGACACGACCTGATTCATCTATAGCAAATTGTACAAAAATACGTCCTTCGGCATTTTGTGCTATTGCTTCTTTCGGATAATGAATGTATTCACGTATAAAATTTTGTAAATCACCGTATTCAGCCGGAAGCATAGCAACCGGACGTTCAGAAGGGTAGAAATCCACTTCATGCCCTTCTTCATCATACAAATGACCGCCTTTAGAACGTCCTTTCCTGAATTGTTCGGTCCGCCATATCGAACCATCGGGATAAAACATCTCCACAAGCCCCTCTCTTGCATTGTTAATAAAAGTGCAGCGGTACTTCAACTTACCATCCCTATAGAAACGTAAATATTCTCCATTTCGCTTTCCATCCACGTACATACGGGTGTCTGAAGGTTGTCCATTTGCATAATAAATAGCCGACTGCCCATTTAATTTACACTGCTTGGGGTCGCTTGTAAATTTGGAAAAATGATGTATAAGCAGTAAAGTGTCTCCAAGGTTATAGTACCTCACTTCTATACTGTCCTTTTTCAGATTCGTGCGAACACAATATCTTACTGCTCCCTCTTTAGATTCCAACCATTTATTTTTCCTATCAATATAAATAGTATCCTGTGAAAATGAAGGAGCAGTCAAAAACGACATCAGCAAGAGCCCAAGTAAACATTTACCAGCCATACTTTGCCTAAAGTTGTTATTTACTATTCTTCTTATAATACTTAATCATCTTCGGAATAACCTCTTCCACTGTGCCGTTGATGACATAATCGGCAATTGCATTGATAGGTGCATTTTCATCGTTGTTCACAGAAATGATGATACCTGCATCCTGCATACCGGCAATGTGCTGAATCTGTCCGGAAATACCACAAGCGATGTACAGTTTAGGATGTACGGTCACACCTGTCTGACCAATCTGACGGTCATGGTCGCAAAAACCAGCATCTACTGCTGCACGGCTGGCACCCACTTCTGCATGAAGTTCCTTAGCCAGTTCGAACAACATATCGAAACCTTCCTTGCTACCCATACCGTAACCACCGGCAATTACAATCGGAGCACCTTTCAGGTTGTGTTTAGCTTTTTCTACGTGACGGTCGATTACTTTCACTACGTAATCAGTTTCAGGCACGTATTTCGCTACGTCGTGACGAATCACTTCACCCTGATAATTGGCATCTACGATTTCTTTCTTCATTACACCTTCACGTACGGTAGCCATCTGCGGACGATGTTCCGGATTGATGATGGTAGCCACAATGTTACCACCGAAGGCCGGACGAATCTGATACAACAGATTTTCGTAAGTGATACCGTTTTTCTTGTCTTCATGATTACCGATTTCCAGCTGCGTACAGTCGGCTGTCAAACCACTAGTCAGTGCAGAAGACACACGCGGACCCAGGTCACGACCAATTACGGTAGCACCCATCAAACAAATCTGCGGTTTTTCTTCCTTGAACAAGTTGACAAGAATAGAAGTATGAGGAAGTGAAGTATAAGGGAACAAGCCCGGAGCATCGAACACATGTACACGGTCTACTCCGTATGGCAAAACTTGTTTTTCTACATCTGCAAGGTCTGTACCGGCACAGATAGTTTCCAGCTGGCATCCCAGCTGAGTGGCCAACTTACGACCTTTGGTTAAAAGTTCGAGACTGACATCGGCAACGTGCTTGCCTTCCATCTCACAATATACAAATACGTTATTCATAGTCTTTATCCGATAGTATGGTTAGCCAACAGTTCAACAATCAAGTTTTCTACATCTGCATCGCTGCCGGTAAGCGTCTTGCTTTCCTTTGCCTGGAAGATGATGTTCTCAATCTTCTTTACCTTAGTCGGAGACCCCGACAGACCGCATTGTTTCGTATCACCGTTTACATCGGCTACACTCCATTCTGTGATATTCAGATAAGGACGGCTTTCATACAAAGAAGCATAAGGCAGTTCAGCTCCGTCTTTGGTAATGGCAGCTTTTTCCTGACCACCCAGTGCACGTTTGTACTTCTGTACCAGTTTCGCATTGCGCGGACGGCAAGGAGCTGCACTACCGTTTACAGTCAATACAATCGGAAGCGGACCTTCTACAGTTTCCACACCTCCGTCGATATGGCGTTTCACACGGATACGGCCGTCTTTTACCTCCTGAATTTCTTCTACGTAAGTCACCTGAGGCAAGCCTAATTTTTCTGCTACCTGCGGACCCACCTGTGCGGTATCACCATCGATAGCCTGACGTCCACCCACAATGATGTCATATTCACCAATCTTGCGGATAGCTGTTGCCAGCGCATACGAAGTAGCCAGCGTATCTGCTCCGGCAAAAGCACGGTCTGTCAGCAGATAACCGTTGTCTGCTCCTCTGTATAATCCTTCGCGGATAATTTCAGCGGCACGACCCGGACCCATTGTCAGGATAGTTACAGTAGAACCAGGATGTGTGTCTTTCAGTCTGAGTGCCTGTTCCAAGGCATTCAAGTCTTCCGGATTAAAAATCGCCGGAAGTGCTGCACGGTTAATTGTACCGTCAGCATTCATGGCATCTTTTCCCACACAGCGTGTATCGGGAACTTGTTTAGCCAATACTACAATTTTCAAACTCATTAGATTCTTTATTTTGGTATTAGTAAATTCTTGTCGGCAAATTTAATGAAAGCATTTGTTCCGCAAAAAGATATGAAGAAAAATTAAGCGTATTCTCGACATCTTCACTCAACTGTGAATAAGTGGCAATAGGATTGTCAGAATACATGGAAACGATAGTTCCGTCCCGTCTGCAAACATACACCCGGGGGATTCCGCTGGTAGAAAACAACTCATATACCCGTCGGTCATCCTGTGCCGAATAAGGAATAGTCAGAGCGTTTCTCCCCCAGTAATCTGCCACCTCCTCTTCACCTTCCTCCCGACTGATGGCATAGATAGCCACCTCTTCATTCGCAGCATATTCTTCATACAGCTGCTGGATAACCGGCAATTCTTTCTGACAGTCCGGGCACTCCGTATGAAAGAAAATCAATACTGCCACCTTCCCCTTAAGAGACTGTGTACTCAGCTCCGAACCATCATTTAATACCACCGAAAAGTCCGGCAACATATCGCCCGGCTCCACTATATTCTCGCCAGCCGGAACTTCTTCACGGATGCAGGAAAACAACAAGCATCCCAATAACACGAAAAAAATACTTAACCAATACTTCATACGGTAAAGATAAACAAGATACACAAGTTTTGCAAACTCTAAGAACTTGTTTATCTTTGACTCCCGAAAAAGACTTTTATAAAATATGAATACAATGAATCAGGAAACTGCGCAACTTCTCCAGCAAATAGGAATTGAGAAATCTGATTTGAGCTGGACCACACAAGTTGTACTCATTTTAGCCATTCTACTGGTATCTTATCTTACTACACTAATCTTTCGCCACCTCATCATGCCAGCCGTACGAAAGATTACGGCCCGCACCAAAGCCACGTGGGACGACTATCTGTTCAATGACCAAATGATGAAAGCCTCCTGCCGGATGATTCCACCTATCACCTGGTACATCCTGCTCCCTTTTGCCTTTGATGACAAATCAGCCTATCTGCTTCAAATCTTACTGAAAATCTGTCTGATTTATCTCATTATCACGGCCCTCATGCTGATTAAATGCTTCCTTGACTCCCTTTATGAAATATCCAGCGAACATGAAGCGTTAAAGAACCGTCCGCTCAAAGGTATTTACCAGATGATAAACCTGATATCTATAGGAGTAGGTATCATTCTCATCATCAGCGTCCTGATTGACCGTAACGCCACTGCTATCCTGACCGGACTCGGTGCCTCGGCCGCCATCCTGATGTTGATTTTCAAGGACAGTATTCTGGGATTAGTGGCCGGCGTACAGCTTTCGGCTAACGACATGCTTCGCCCGGGCGACTGGATTACCATGACCAAATACGGTGCCGACGGTTATGTGATTGAAGTGTCACTGACTACCGTAAAAGTACAGAACTTCGACAAGACCATCACCACCATTCCTCCCTACGCACTGGTCAGTGACTCGTTCCAGAACTGGAGAGGCATGCGCGAGTGTGGAGGTCGCCGCATCAAACGCTCGCTGTTCATTGACATGACTACCGTGCATTTCTGTACACCGGAGGAAGTGAACCAATTCGTACAAAAAGGATGGATAACTGCTCCAACCGAAGGAAATGAACCACCTGTCAACCTGCATGTGTTCCGCGAGTATGCCCTCAAATACATCAGCAACCATCCTGAAGTGAATCACAACCTGATGCAGATGGTCCGCCAGTTGCAGCCCACCACCGAAGGTATCCCCGTAGAAATCTACTGTTTCTCGAACACCCCCGACTGGATTCCTTACGAAACCTTGCAAGGCGAAATCTTTGACCACCTGATAGCCATGATACCGGAATTCGGCCTGCATATCTTCCAGCGCCCGGCCGGAACCGATTTTCAACCCAATGAGAAAAATGAATTTATAACTTCAAAATAAAAAAACAATGGAAACAGGACTTACATACAGCAGCACCGTACAGGTAAATTCCACCAACACCGCCTTAGCACTCGGCTCAGGAGATATGGAAGTGTTTGCTACTCCCGCACTAGTAGCCTTGATGGAAAACGCTGCCATGAATGCCGTAAAACCCGTACTTCCGGAAGGCTCTACCACCGTGGGTGCCATGATACAGACCTTGCACCTCAAGCCCTCCGGTCTGAACGAAGAAGTGACAGCTACCGCGGAACTCACAGAAATAGAAGGCCGGAAACTGACCTTCAAAGTTAGTGCGTCCGACAGCAAAGGGCTGGTGGGAGAAGGTACTCACATCCGCTACATTGTAGACAGGGAACGTTTCTTGAGCAAGCTTTAAAGAGTCAAAGTGGATAAGTCTGTTTCATCCGACTATCCACTCCTCTATTGTTCCCGTTTCAGAAGAGAACACCGCACCTATCTTATACAGTTTACGGTTGTCAGACTCATATTCACGAGCATACCCCTTTTCCTCTATCTGACGCAGAGCCTCATCTGCTGTACCGTCAAGCTTGAACTCAAAGATATACACATAATCCGGAGTCTCCACGATGCAATCTACTCGACCGTGGCTCTGGACTTTCTCAGTATAGACAGTGTAAACACTTATCAGACGCATAATCAAATAGAAGGTATAGTGAAAATACCTTTCCTTCTCACGCTCGTTCTCCTTACGGCGCATAGTATAGGGGATGCTGGCAAGGAAGGAAGTCATACCGGTGCGGAAATCATCCACTCTACCTTCTTCCAACTGATAAACCGCATCTCCAATCCATGAATTAATACTCTGTCCGGTATTGAAATAACTTGATGCTACTACTGATAAAAATCCTCGTTTGACCTCATCATTGGGAAAATCCAATAAAAACTTATTTCGTCTAAAGTCGAATTCTTTTATCGTCAGATATCCGCTTTGATATATCATAGGCAAAGGCTGTTCCACACTCGCCTTGTAATCGATAAATTCTTCCGGAGAATAAAACTTTCCTGTTATCTCGTTCATATTCTCGTCAGAGTGCGTCAACAGACGAATAAGATAGGTAGGAGTACCGCTCTTGAACCAATAATCGTAAATCCTGCCGGAATCAAACGCATTGAACAAGCTGAAAGGATTGTAGACATCCGTCATTCTGTCGCTGAAATGATAACCGTCATACTGCGACTTAAGCATATTCAACATTTCATCATACGAGCATCTGTAGGCCTCCGTCAACTCCTCTATCGGCTCTCTGAAATAACTTTCAAGTTCCTCCTGCGATATACCGCACAGTGTTTCGTACTTGGCGTGCATGCTGATGTCTTTGGGCTGGTTGAAACCGCTGAACACACTCACCTGCGAAAATTTTGTCACACCGGTCAGGAAGACAAACTGCAAGTATTCATCCGCCCCCTTGAAGGTAGAATAAAAACCTTTCAGAATGTTGCGGTGTTCCTCCTCCAGGTCCTTGTCGTAGTCCAGGACGTCGAGAATAGGTTTGTCATACTCGTCTATAAGTACCACTGCACGGAGACCGCTTTTTTTATAGGCCATCTCAAGTATTTTCTTGAACCTGAAACCAAGATTGAGTTCTTCTTCGTCTTTCTCTATTCCATATAGTTTCTCCCAATCTGTTATATAGCTCAGGATAGCACTCCTCAATGCACCTTTGATGGTATATTCCCCTCCATTAAAATCAATATGAAACACCGGATATACCTTCCAGTCCTTCTCCAGCGCCTCCATCTTCAGGCCCTTGAACAACTCCTTACGGCCAAGGAAATAGTTTTTCAACGTAGACAGCAGCAGACTCTTGCCAAAACGGCGCGGACGGCTGAGGAAGTATATTGAACCTTCCTTCACCAAGCTGTAAAGCATATCAGTCTTATCGACATAAACAAATCCGTCCTCTATTATACGGTCGAAGCTCTGTATTCCGATGGGGTATTTCATATTGGAAAATTAATAATGAAAAATTAATAATTTAAAGCGGACAAAGCCTATTTTGTGGGTGTCGCACGTCTTTTACAAAGATAGTGCAAACAGAGTGAAGTACAAAGTGAAAACAAGGTTTTTCTATACACACTTAAAAAGCCTTTAAGCCGCATTTACACGCAGCTTAAAGGCTCTTCTTTTCCGCATCCGCAAGTCTGGGGAAGCCCCTGCACCCGCATTTCGCGACCCGCTTACGCGGGAATTGTTTCAATAGATAAATTTGTAAATGGATAACTAGTTAAAAAGCGAAGACCAGCCTCACGTAGTTGCCGTAGTTCTTATCGCCGTAGTTCACGTTCCCATTGTACAGGTTCACGTACCACGCGTTGCCGTTGCTGCTCTCCCCACTCGACCAGTAGCCCGACGAAAAGAGCTGTTTATCACTACCAAAAGCAGTCAAACTCTGATTCACAGCCTCCATCACAGAATGCAATTCAACCAACTCCCTTGGAGAAGGAAGGTACCAGCCGGAAGTTTTAACTTCAGGCAAAGTAACTTCTTCAGTGATTTTATCAACGTAATTCAAAACAGTCACCTGATGGCCTGCAAAGGCCTTATCGTATGCCTTCAATATCTGGGTATTGTTATACCCCTGAATACCTCCCGGATTTCCAAAACTCACATCCTTATTCAGAGCGTAATAACCACCTTGTGTATAAAAATCCTGGGTTGCTGCCCACGACTGAATGGATGATTGGGAATCATAATTCGATTGCCATACAGATCCAAATTCTTTCAAGGAAACCACAAGCCCATGCGTACATTGAGGGAAATCCCTTTTCAATGCCGGGTCGGTAGCTGTCGCATCACCTACCCAGCACACTATGCCTACGCAGGCAGCCTTCTGTGCATCTGTCAATTGAGTATCTTCACTTAGCAATGTACCGTCTTTCAGATAGAAGTCGCCTGCCTGCAAGTTATGTTCAATCTCCTTGTAACCGCCATCCACCTTATACGTTTTGTATTTCCCAGCCGTTTCAATGGAAGGTGTGATAGTAAACTCCTTATTCCCATCATCATAGCTTCCAGTGAGCGTCGCCCCCTCTCCTTGTGCTACGGGATTTACAAGATAGCGGTACGAGCCGTCCGACATCAGGCAAGGCCGGTAATTCCCGCTAAACTCTGGCACAACAGAAAACACTGTATAAGGTTCCTGACCTTCAAATTTATACACCGTCTCAGGCATTTCAATCACCGCCATGGCCATGCGGTGAGCCATGGGGAAAGAGAGTGAGAGTGTGCCGTCGGCATTAGCTGTTACCGTACCGGCAGCGGTCATCAGGTCGGAAGCGGTATAGTCAGCATAATCACTTTGGTCTGCTTTCGGCTGCCAGCCCCCAATTCTATGGCTGCATCGGGTACATAGCTGTATGTAGTGCCATTCAAGGTTACAGTGATAAAAGCTGTGCCTTGTGCAATGGTCTGCGGAGCAACAAGAGCTTCGTAAACCACTGTTCCCGCCGTATGATAGGGAGTGATGGAGGCAGGATTACCGCCCTCTGTATTCAAACCGATGAACTTCAGCGTAGCTTCCTCCACACGGTTGATGCCGTCACCCGGAGTAAGGGTAACAGTCAGGCGTGCCGTGCGGTGAGTGAATTCCAAGGTAGGATGCTCAAATTCCACCGCATCGGAATGGGCATAAATGTAGTCACTGCTTTTGAAATTTTCCAAAGAACTCTGGTCAGCCTTCACCTTCACCTCCGGCATGGACAAATCAGCCGCGTTATATGGCCACCATGCGGTGACTGTAATATTATCACGGCTTGTCCAGTAAAACGGAGCTGTGCTGCTTAGCATGGCATTCTCCTTGTTCGCACCACTTGCGCTCACGGTGTATGTCTTCACTTCAGCACCCACCTGTAGAGCCACATCCGTCACTCCTTCCCAATTGCCGTCCACCGTGGCACGGCTTGCCACGGACTCCAGTCCACCGGCCTCTATCACCAAAGGATATTTCCCTTCAGGTAGTCCGCTGCTGTCTGTCCAATCGTTCTGCGTACAGGCCGCTAAAGCCAGCACCGCCGCAGAAAGCATGAATATATGTCTTAATGTTTTCATTGTTCCCTTTTTCTGTAATTGTTATTGCATGTCTGCATCCACTTCACCGTTCACTTCATCCCATGCAGCTATGGTGCAGCCGTCCAGTGAGATTCCGGTCTTGTTCAGCTTTACACCTATGTTATATTGTCTGCCGGCCACCCATTCGTTCTTGGCCGCACTGCCGTCTTTTGTGGCATTGGCATTGGTAAAGTCAAGCCTGGCCGTAAAGCTCTGCTCACCCTGCAGCTGTGCGGTGAAGGTGACAGGCGCTTCAAAAGCCTGCGGATAACATATCAAGGTGTATACCACCGTAGATGTCTCATCATCCGCAACAGACGGGGCATTGTTGTCTGCAGTAGAGCTGCCCGCAAACGTCCATTTCGCACTGTTCTCGCCCGAAGCAGCTGCTACCCCCGTCGTCACATCGAACGAGCCCAGGTGCTTGAAGCCTTCCAGGCTCAATGCGGCAGCCTTCACCTCGTCATAGCTCACACCGTTGCCACACTTGATGGTCAGCACCAATTTCGCCATTCTGTGCGCAAAAACGAATGACACCCCCGGATTGGCCTTACTGCCTTTTGCCTGCGCCCACAGGAAATCAAACTTTGTCTGCTCAGCTTGTTTCCAGGTATCAGCCGTAAGGGTATTCCCGCCCTGAAGGTCGTTCCACGGATAGCAGGCAGTAAATGTCACCTCCTCTTCAGTCTGATAATAAATCTTCTTGCTGTCTTCTTTCGGAGAGAAACTGCCGTCGCCCGCAGCCGTATAATAACATACGTTGGTGTAGGTCACCTCACCGGTCTGACAGCTGACACCTATCTCGTCGTTGGCTTCCCAAGCCTGGTTGTATGCACGCGATGCCCCGTCGATGGTGGCGCTGAAACGTGCTTCATCGGGGGGATAGCTTATCCCTTCATTTTGACAGCCTGCAAAAAGGAATGCAGTGGCAGTTACCGCCAGCATACTTGCTTTCAAGTTTTTCATATTCATAAGTTTAATTCCGTCAATTATCAATTGTAACTTCTCACTTCGCCTCCACATCTCCTACGGAAACAACCTCCCAGTGGTCTATCGTTCCGCTGAAACGTCCGTCCTGGGATACTGATACAGAGCCTTCCAGGTCAACGGGCTCCTTATCCGTATTCACCTTTTCCAGCTCTTCCGTTACATCGGAAGTGACGGAACTGACGTTTCCGTCCTTATTCCTTATCGTGACCGTAAGCGTCTGGCTATATCCCAGACATACGCCTACGATGCGGCATTTCAGTTCAAGCACCTTTCCGGCATCGGCGCGTGAAAGAGTTTCTGCCGGTTCCACATCGAGCCGGACTGTCTGAGGAGATTCACCAATCTTGCCCGTAGCCAGTTCCACCGAGCCGGACACGCCACTGAGAGAAGCCTCTATATCGGCCACATTGTCCGCATTTCCCCCGTCGAGCGTCACTTTCATGGACACCGGACTAAGCAGGCGCTTCATCGGGACAGTGACACGAAGGGTATCGTCCTTGACCACCTCCAGTTCCCTGGTAGCGGAATACAGATACTCCGGCTGTGCCACAAGGAGACCGTCGGAAGCGGTATTTACCACTGCCGTAGTGCCGTTCAGCGTCATGCCCTGCGGTTCATTATAAGCCAACAGCGTGTACTTGCCCGGTGACAACAACTCCGGATAGCACTGCGACGGATGCGCGGACTGATAAACCTGGCCGCCATTGATACAGAAAGCCCACGCTTGCGGCACGTCCGTTTCCGACGGAGCCTCCGACCAGTCGGCAGTGAGCACAACCGCCCCCTTGTCGGGGTGAGGCGTCTGGAATATATCTTTCTTCACACAAGAGGATAATGACACGGCCATGAGTGCCGACACTGCCATTACATTACATAGAATCCTGTTTCTCATATTGTCGTTCCTCCTTTTCTTAGAATAAGTTCCATACAAGGGTTACTCCGGCATGCACAGGTCCCCACCAGTTCTTGCTTTCCTCGCCCCGGGTCACACGCACGCCGTCGATAGTGACATATTTCTCATAGTCAGCACGGAGGTAGCCCAGCCCAAGGCTGAAATCCATGGCAAAAGCGTTGTTAAGCCGCATACGGTAACCTCCCGTGATGCCCCCGCCCATCAGGTCGCCCTGCTTGCCGGTGGAGGACAGCTTGTAGTCAAAGGCACCTGCCTTATACATGACTCCCATGTAGCCGCGCTTTTCATGCCCCAGGTAATACCGCACTTCGGGAGTGACTTCCCAAAGGGCATAGCGGCGGTCGTTATGGTTCCAGGTCCACGAGGTGAAAGTTCCGTCGACCGACACTCCTACATGGCGGTTGATGCGCCATTCCACGCCCAGGTCCGGGGTAAGGGTTGCCCAGCGCAGCAGGTTGGCACGAAGGGCAAAATGGCAAGGGGCAGCCTTTGCTTCCGCTTCCGTCTGAAGGCGTGCCTGTTCGGCAGCCAGACGCTCCTGTTCTTTACGCTCGGCTTCCGCCTTCTCGCGTGCGGCCCGTTCGGCAGCCAGACGCTCGGCCTCAGCCTTTTCCTTTGCTTCGCGCGCGGCGTTTTCTGCCGCTTCGGCTGCCAGCCGTTCACGCTCCGCCTCGCCAGACACTTTCCGGTTGTAGGCCTCTACCCTGGCGGCAGCTTCCGGACCGACTATGCGTGCCACTTTCTCCACACTGGCCGGAAAGGTAACCACCACCACGTTACGCATCTCTCCCTGATAAGGAGAGGCAATATGGCGGTCGGTCACGAACATCGATTCTGTGACCTTTCCACGGAGTATCAGTTCCGATTTCACACGAAGGCTGCGCAGACGGAACATCCTTGTGGAAGAAATTCCCTTGCCGGATGGGGCACCTTAACTGCTCACGCTGATATAGCGTTCGCCGTTCTTCAACTGTTCCATATTGGCCGACAAGACAGACAAGAGCTCCTCAAGGCTCTTTTCATTTCCACGGTACGGAACGTAAAACATATCTTTTTCCGCCTTGAAACGGAACAGATAGGTGGTGTCTGCACCAGTTTGAGAGAATAGCGGAACTCCCACACTGGCGAGATACGTCGCAAATAAGATTCGCTTGATTATCATACTATGTATATATGTGTTATGGTTTTATCCCCCACAGATAAAAAAATACGCAATGAATAGATTTCTTCTTATTTGGGTACAAAATATATAAATCAAAGAGAAAATGGGAAAATGAAAAAAAATTATCCTAATTTTTTCAAAGTCCAGGATGTATCTTCTCTGCCAAACTAAAAAATCTTGTCCTTGCAAAAACTTCCTTTTCTCCCTACATATTCTCCCAAACGTCAGGACAAATTCTCTGTTTCACACTGTGAAATACAAAAACCACAGTGTGGGATACATATTTCACACTGTGGGATACAAATCCCGCACTGTGAAACAGAGAATTCTCAAAGGCAAAATAAAGTATGCGGCAGGGCATCCGGACTTTATCGCAGGAGCTGCCGGAAGTATCCGGCGGACAAGACAAAAAAAATCCTGAAAGCCGACACATCTACGAATGTCAGCTTTCAGGATTTACAGCCAAAGGCAAGGCTAGCCTCTCAAACTATATTATTACCAGCGCAATCAGCTGGATAAACAGAATCAGGAATACCATGGCGATAGGATATACCGTAGCGTATGCCACTCCCGGAATATTACTGTCTGTCATCGAATCGGCAGCAGCCAGACCAGGCGTACTGGTCATACCTCCGGTAATGGTACCTAACAAGTCGAGCAGGCTTACCTTGAAGACCCAACGACCGACTATAGCAGCCAACAGCATGGGTACCAATGTAACCAAGGCTCCGACTCCGAAAAGCAGGAAACCACTTTCCTGGAAGGTGGCCACCAAGGTCTTTCCGGCTGAAGTTCCTACCTCTGCCAGGAACAGCAACAAGCCCAACTGACGCAGCAACTGATTGGCAGGACCTGACATGGACCACATAATCGGACCTGTCTTGCCAATGGCACTCAGGAACAATGCCATCATCAGTACGCCTCCGGTCAGCCCCGGAGAGAAAGTCATGCCACCTCCGAAAGAGATATGCAGTTTTCCGAACAATACGCCCAACACGATACCCATAGCTATCGGGAAGAAGTCTGTATCCGACAAACGCTTTACATCATTTCCCAACAAACGGGCTACTGCCTGGATACCTTCCTTCTCACCTACCACCATCAGCTTGTCACCAAACTTCAGTGCCAGTTCCGGTGAGGGAGACAAGTCAATACCGCTTCGACGTACGCGAGTAACCGTACAGCCAAAGTTCTTCTGCAGGTTCAGTTCGCCCAACTGTTTGTTAATCATATCCTTCTTGGTGAGCAACAAAGATTCAATGGTCTGTGTATGGCTCAACGGGAGTTCACCTTCTTCACGTTCGCCCAACATCAGTGCCAGACTATTCAATGAATTCTCACTGCCCACAGCCTGAATACAGTCACCTTCCTGCAATACGGTATGAGCTTTAGGAATCAGAATCTCTTCTCCCCGTTTCAAGCGTGAAATTACAGCACCCGTCATGGCACGTATGTTCAACTGGATGAGCGTACGACCAAATACCGTAGGATTCGTTACCCGAAACAAGCAGGTACCCAGTTCCGGAAACTGGCTGCGCCGTTCCTTCTCCAGTCTGCGTGCTTCTTCATTCAAGTCCACCCCCATCAGTTTGGGAAGCAGCTTCACAAAAAGAATCACCCCAATCACCCCAAACGGATAAGCAATACCGTAGGCAATGGAAGCCAACGGCGACTGGGTGCTGTCAATGGCTACCGCCAAACCAGGCGTACTGGTCAAGGCACCGGCTATCAGACCCACGATACTGGGCGTATCGATGTCAAAAAGATATTTCATTCCGACCCCTGTCAGGCAGGCAGAAGCCACAATCAGCAGTGTAATCAGAATCAAGGTTTTTCCCTTGCTCCGGAACGAATGGAAGAAACCCGGACCGGCCTGAATGCCAATCGTAAAGATAAACAACACCAGCCCGAAGGTTCCCAGTTCCTTTGGAATGGATACCCCCCAATGCCCGAAGGCAAGAGCAATAAAAATTACGGCAGACACATCGAGCGATAGGCCCATCACTTTGATACGTCCGAGCATAAAGCCCAAGGCTACAATCAAGAAAATTGCAAAATACGAAGTTTGCAGTAAGTCTGTCAACATGGTTAATAAAGATAAATGAATAAAACTGGGATAAAGATAAGCAAATTTTATGAATATCTTTATCCCAGCTTCTGAATTCACTCCTGTAGACTGCCTATATACTCGTAAAGCTTCTTATAAAACGCATGCTTGGTCAATGTGGAAGCATCGCCCAGAATAATCAGTTTCATACGGGCACGGGTGATGGCTACGTTCATGCGGCGCAAGTCATTGAGGAAACCAATCTGACCGTCTTCATTGGCACGTACCAGACTGATAAGAATCACGTCACGCTCCTGCCCCTGAAAGCCATCCACCGTATTGATGGTAATCAAGGAGCGATAAGGCTTGAAAAAAGCATCTTTCCTTACCAGCTGACGCAAATACTGCACCTGAGCCTTATAAGGAGAAATCAGTCCTACATCAATCCGTTCTTCTAAAAAGCGTTCCCGGCCGATTTTCGTGATGTACTCCTTTAACTGCCCGATAGACAATTCAGCCTCCGGTTTATTGATTCGTCCGTAGTTTTCACCTACAAACTCCTCGTTGCAATCCATGCCTTCCGTATTTATCCACTCTATCGGCGTATCAAAATCCAGAATGCTACGGTATTTCACTTCAGGAGCTGACTGCAACATTCCTCCATAAAACCAGTCGGACGAGAAACGCATAATCTCATCGTTCATACGATACTGTACCTTCAGCAAGGATACCACCTCCGGCTTGTTCTTCACAATGGTCTGCATTAATGTATGTCCTAACCCCGCACGCAAGGCTTCCGGATTTTTCACCGTAGGCGGCAACTGACAATGATCACCAGCCAATACCACCCGATCAGCTTTACGAATCGGAATCCAGCATGCCGCTTCCAATGCCTGAGCCGCCTCATCGATAAATACCGTTCCGAACTTCTGTCCGGTGAGCAAACGGTTGGCACTACCCACCAGTGTGCAGGCAATCACCCTTGCCTCACTGAACAAGGATTCATTGATACGGATTTCCAATTCCGTGGCTCGGTCTTTCAATGAATTGATTTTTTGCCGGATACTTTCCCGGTCATTTCCTTTCCGGCTACGGGTATACAGTTCACGAATCGCCTTACGGATACTCCATAACTGGGGATAGTCGGGATGTGACTCAAAACGACGTTCGTACGTAAACGACAGCATCTTATCGTTTACCCGACTGGGATTTCCGATACGGAGCACGCTGACACCACGGTCTACCAACTTTTCACTAATCCAGTCGACAGCCATGTTACTCTGAGCACATACCAGTACCTGATTTTCACGATGAAGTGTTTCATAAATAGCCTCCACCAGCGTAGTGGTCTTACCTGTTCCAGGAGGACCGTGCACAATGGCCACATCCTTGGCATGCAAGACTTTATTCACCGCTTCATCCTGTGTGGCGTTCAACCAGGGGAAACGTACCGGTTGAAACGAGAAAGTAGATACGGGCTGCGTACCATGAAAAATATCCCTTAACTCTGCCAGTCGGTTGTTCTTGGCAGAAATGACCTGTTTCAGTGCCTCGAACATCAGGCGATAGCTGGTTTCATCAAAATAGAGTTGTACCCCGACCACTTCTTTACTCTGCAGCGTAAGCAGTGCATTGGCATCCGGCAAGATGACTACCATGCGGTCTTCCTCCACGTAATTCACCGTAGCTACGAAATTCAGGTAAGTCAGTTTCCCCGACATATCCTGCGTAAAGAAACAAACCGGTTTTCCATATTCAAACAAATGCTCTATCTCTTTGTCTTCTTTTCGTTCTACCTCAATGACCAACTGATTCAAGGCATTGTAATAGCTCCGGCCTAACGATAACGGATACCAGCACATGCCCCGTTTGATTTTCCGACCAATTCCCATCAGCTCCGTCTGCTGCTGAAACTGCTCCTTTTCGTATTCATACTCTAATTTCAGCAATTCATAGTGATGCTGCAAGTATAAAACAGGCGATTTTATTTGAGTACCTTCCTTATTCATTTCCTTCTACATTTGAATTGGTTTCTGCCAGCATTTGGGCACGCGACTTGCTCTGCGTCACCACATAGACACCTGTAAAAATCAACAACGCCGCTACAATCTTCACCCAACCGAAAGTTGCCATACCGGCAAGTACGGCCACACAACTTCCCACAACCGGCTGCATGTAGTTATACATACTGACTACCGTAGGACGCAAGGACTTCTGACCTACCAGCATAAAAATATAAGCCACATACGTACCAAAGAGTATGACATAACCGACTTCCAGCCAGACTTCTACCGGAAAAGCTGCCCAGTCCATCACCGAAAAGTCATGATAAGAGAAGGGTATAAAGCATATCGCCGCATAAGTAAACATCCATTTCATCAACGTAATCACATGATAACGTGCAATCAACTTCTTAAAAATGGTCAGATAACAGGCAAAACTAATCTGAGCTGCCATACAGAGTGCATCACCCCATACGCTGCCCCCTTCCGCATCTCCTCCCCGGTTGCTCAGAATCAAGGTCAATGCACCGATGGACCCGAGGAATATCCCAATCACCTTTTTCGGAGTGACGGGTTCTTTCAGAAAGAGAGCCGCTAAAATCATGGTCACAATCGGCATAGTGGTAGTCATGATAGACGCATCGACCGGAGAAGTCAGTGACAAACCAAAAGTAAAACACCCCTGATTGCAAACAATCCCCAACAAGGAAGCAAAGAACAGCATCAGCAAATCGTGCGGATTGACCTTCTCCTGCTTTACGAAGAAAGAGGTAGCCCAGAAACACACAGCCGCTCCTATCATACGCATATTCGCCAGTGTGAGTCCGGTAATACCCGCTTCCATGGCTGCTTTGCCTACCGGCGACATCAATCCCCACATGCTTGCAGCCAGTAACAATGAAATATGAGCTTTTACAGAACCTTTCATGATTTCGTCTTTTTAAATTTCTGCAAAGTTACGAGGATTTTGAAAAAAGGGCCGGTCGGGCGTTGATTTATTCCCAGGAATTTTCTATTTTTGTTTGACGCGTTAAAAAATACAGTCCATGAAAAAGCAAGCTGAATATATCAAGCGCATTGAGATAAAGGGCTTATGGGGCCGGAAAAACATTGCCTGGGATTTACGCCCGGATGTAAACATCCTGAGTGGAGTAAACGGTATCGGGAAAAGTACGATTCTGAACAACTCTGTCCGCCGGCTGAGTGACCTGGAAGGAGGAGCCCTGAGTAATGGCATTCATTTGGGAGTGTCTTTCACTTTCTATCCGGAAGATGCCACCTATATCCACTTCGATGTGATAAGAAGTTTTGACCGTCCGCTGCTCAGTTCCGGATTATTGGAAAAAATCGGTAACCAGAATGTCAAGACTGAACTCGACTGGCAGCTTTATCTCCTGCAGCGACGCTATCTGGATTATCAAGTGAACATCGGCAACCGGATTATCGAGCTTCTGACCAGCGGCAAGCCCGAAAATCAGGCCAAGGCAGCCGAAATCTCTCTGCCTAAAACCCATTTCCAGAACCTGGTAGACGACCTGTTCAGTGAAACGGGGAAAAAGATTCTCCGCCAGAGCAATGAAATACAGTTTGAACAAGACGGCGACATATTAACCCCTTATCAGCTTTCTTCCGGTGAAAAGCAGATGCTGGTCATCCTGCTCACCGTACTGGTGCAGGACAACCAACCATGTACCCTCTTTATGGACGAACCCGAAATCTCACTTCATGTAGAATGGCAGCAACGGCTTATCTCGCTCATCCGAAGCCTGAATCCGAACGTGCAAATTATACTGACCACCCATTCACCGGCACTTATCATGAACGGATGGATGGACGCCGTTACCGAAGTGAGTGACATTACAACCCTTTAAAAACATGTAGCCGTATGGGAAAAAGACTGACTGAAAACCTTTCTTCCCTGTACATTGGAGCGGCTAACAGCCTTAAGCCCAAGCGTGCAAGAAGAAAAATCGTGGCCTACGTAGAAAGCTATGATGATATTTCTTTCTGGAGATCCATACTTGCGGAATACGAAGACAATACCCGCTATTTCGAAGTCATGCTCCCCTCTCAGACTTCATTGGCTAAAGGTAAGAAAACCGTACTGATGAACCAGCTCGGGAAGCAATTAGGCGAAAATATGATTGCCTGCGTGGACAGCGATTATGACTACCTGTTGCAAGGACGTACCAACACCTCCCGATACATCATCGAAAATCCCTACGTGATGCAAACCTATGCATACGCCATTGAGAACTACCATTGCTATGCCGAAGGGTTGCATGAAATCTGTGTCATGGCTACGCTGAACGACCATAAGCTGATTAATTTCCCGGAATTCATGAAACTTTATTCCCAGATAGCCTATCCGTTGTTTATATGGTCTGTCTGGTTTTACCGGAAACATATTCTGTCAGAATTCTCCCTGCTGGACTTCTGTTCCTATGTAAAGCTTGATCAGGTTAGTACCCACCATCCGGAACGAAGTCTGGAAACCATGGCCAAAAAAGTCAACCGCAAACTGCATGACCTGGAACGCCATCATCCGGAAGCGCTGGAAGAAATTGAAAGCATGAAAAAAGAGTTCGACCGCCTGGGAGTACATCCGGACAATACCTATATGTTCATTCAAGGCCATCACATTATGGACAATGTAGTGCTGCGACTGCTCATTCCCGTATGCACCGTGCTCCGCCGGGAAAGAGAACAGCAAATCCATGACCTGGCCCTCCACGACATGCAGCTTCATAACGAGCTGACCAGCTACCAACGAAGTCAGGTAGGCGTAGAAGTCGTTATTCACAGAAACAATTTCTACAAAGAATCTCCTTTGTACCAGATGATACGGAGAGACATTGAGAAATTTCTCAAAATCATCCGTTAGCCGGCATTTCCCTATCCAATTATAGGAAATCCCCTACAAAAGAATGGGCGTTTTCATCTTGACCGGAGAATTTTCTTCCGCTAACTTTGTGCTATCAACAAAGCTGGAGGAATCACACTCTCAGCCGGAAAAGACAATGCTTATGAGAACAAGAACATTTATTCTTTGCCTGCTGGCCCTTTGCCTGAGCACAATCCGGGGATACGCATCCGGTCTGGGCGACTTCCGAGTCAATGCCCGTTTCCTGACCGACCGAATGGCCTTTGAACTGCACCTCAACAGCAACCAGTACAACGACCTGTACGAAATCAATTACGACTTTCTCTGCAATATAGGTCCATACGTTTCTGGCATTGCCGTTGCCGACACTCGTGCAATGGATGCATATTACCGCTACCTGGACGAACGAAACGACGACCTGCGATGGGTACTTTCACAAGCCGAATACGTACGCTTCATCGATATTGAATATTTCTTCCGTCCCATTTATGCCATCAACAACGTATGCTATCTGCGTGTGTATAAAATTTATCCGAACAGAACCCATTTCTACTTCGGACCTCCCCGTCATTACCTGACCTACAGGGGCGGACATTGCCGGGCACATTTCGGGGGAGTTAGCTACTACCGGCGTAACTATCCTGCACGCTACCACCATCCGGTGTACAGCCGTCCGTGCCGAGTCAGTCCGCAGATGCGACCGAACGACTTTGCTGGGCCACGTCCGGGAAATCGTCCTCCGCAGAAGCCCAACTGGAAGCCTGCACCTCGTCCGGACCGGAGACCTGTCTCAGTGGGCAGACCCAATTATCGCCCGCCTCAGCATTCAGACCACAAACCGCAGGCACGCCCGCCTCACAATACTCACAAAAGCCCAGGCTTCAGGCCTCAGGAAAGACCAACCCGACGCCCGGAGGTAAGTCCCGACAAGATGCGTCCGAAACAAATCCTGGAAAAAAGCAACATGAAAGAAAAAGAGCGTAAATCTCTCTCCAAACGATTATAAATAAAAAAGTGCTGAATCAGGAATTATCTTTTCCAGGTTCAGCACTTTCTTTTATATCAAAAGATTCTCAGACTAAGCGGATACCCCCTTCTTCCAGCACCACTAGTCTTTTCTTATATAAATCACCGACCGCTTTCTTGAAAGTCTTCTTACTTACACCGAAGGTCTGGTAAATCACCTCCGCATCGGTCTTATCATTCAGCGGGGTAAATCCGTCATTATCCTTGATGTACTGAAGCAATACCTCGGAAAAATCATCCACCTTCCGGGCACCGGCCTTCTGCAATCCCAAATCAATCTTTCCATCCGGACGTACCTGTTTCACAAAAGCACTCAGGTGCATTCCTGCTTCCAAAGGCTGGAACACTTCGTTATGGAACAGCATACCGCTAAACTGATTTTCTACAATCACCTTGTAGCCTAAATCCGTACGCTGCCATACCATGACATTTACCTCCTGTCCCGGCTGATACTCTGGCTTCTCCGTAGAAAGATAATGCTCCACCTTGGCAGAAGCCACAATGCGATAGCTTTCTTCATCCAGATGCACATGCACCACATAGCGCTTTCCTTTCTGCATCTTCATTTTCTGCTCACGGAAAGGCACGAACAAGTCTTTCATCAATCCCCAGTCAAGAAAGGCGCCGAACTGATTGACCCATGCCACCTGCAGACAAGCAAACTCACCCACCTGTACATAAGGCTGCAGCGTAGTAGCGACCAGACGTTCCTCCATATCGAGGTAGATAAATACATTCAGGATGTCTCCCGGTTTGGTACCTTCGGGCACATATCGTTTCGGAAGCAAGATTTCACCGTCCTCATCTCCATTGAGGTACACGCCGAAGTCCACTTCCTTCACTACTTCCAGCTGATTATATTTTCCTAATTTTATATGACTCATAACAACTCTTTATTTCCGCCAAAGATAGCATAAAAAACTCATATACTCGCACTGCCTTCCCTATAAAGAAAAACTAAAAATATTTTTATTTTTACACCGCAAAGTAAGTGGTAAACCGCCGTGACTTGTTTTATAGGAAAAACATACATCATTAAACTTTATATCTATGAAACTCTACACTATTTTAGGAAGTTTTCTGGGGCTCTCTTTGTGCATGACCATCGCTTCATGTCACTCTCCCCAACCTACCAGTGAAATTACATGGAGCACCTTCAACATCCGCTACGACAATCCTTACGACAGTCTGAACAGCTGGACATACAGAAAGGATACTGTAGCCAATTTCATCAAGGCACAAAATCTGGACATTGTAGGTATGCAGGAAGTCCTGCACCACCAGCTTGAAGACCTGAAAGCCCGTCTGCCAGAATATGCCGAAGTCGGCGTGGGACGGGAAGACGGAAAGACACAAGGCGAATATGCCCCTCTGTTCTATAAAAAAGACCGTTTTGAATTACTGGACAACAACACCTTCTGGCTGTCACAATACCCCGACAGTGTAGGCTTCATCGGATGGGACGGTGCCTGCACCCGTATTGCCACCTGGGCAAGCTAAAAGACAAGACCAACGGAAAAATCTTTATGGCCATCAATACGCACTTTGACCATGTAGGAACAGAAGCCCGTAAAAAAGGCGCTTTGCTGATTATTGAGAAAATAAAAGAAATCGTAGGCGACCAGCCTGCCGTAGTTACCGGAGACTTCAATGTATCCGACCAGTCGGAAGCCTACCAGACCATCACCGGCAACAGTTTCGTGCTGAAGGATGCGCATAAGACAGCTCTCCAGCAAGAAGGTGCCAGCTATACCTTCCATGACTTCGGACGCATTCCTGCCGACTCATGTGAGAAAATTGACTTCATATTTGTCACTCCTCAAATAGAGGTACAGCGCAGCTACATTCCTGAAGAGAACCGGGAAGCAAAGAAATTCCTTTCCGACCACAATCCGGAAATCGTACACCTTTCTTTCTAAAAAGCTAATAAATCGAGGAAAAATTTATCCCGTCCGCCGGTATACATACCGGGACGGGATTTTTTTATCTTATACGATACGTCCGTCTACCAGATGAATGGTACGGTCGGTCTGAGTGGCCAGTTCCTCATCGTGCGTTACGATGACAAAAGTCTGCCCTAACTTGTCACGCAGTTCAAAGAACAACCGATGCAATTCTCCCTTGTTCTGCGTATCCAGACTTCCGGAAGGCTCGTCCGCCAAGATTACCGAAGGATGATTCATCAAGGCACGGGCTACAGCCACACGCTGCTTTTCGCCACCCGAAAGTTCTGCCGGCTTATGCGTGGCCCGCTCTGACAATCCCAGGAAATCCAGCAAATCCAATGCTTCCTTTCGGGCAGTTCCCGCCGACTTGCCTTGAATCAAAGACGGCATCATGACATTCTCTACCGCCGTAAACTCAGGCAACAGCTGGTGAAACTGAAAGACAAAACCGATTTCCCGGTTCCGGAAGGCAGAAAGCTCTTTTTCTTTCAGACGGTTCACCTCCGTGCCGTTCAATATAATTCGTCCTCCGTCCGGCTTGTCGAGTGTACCCATAATTTGCAGCAAAGTAGTCTTTCCCGCCCCACTGGGACCCACAATACTGACCACTTCACCTTTCCCGATTTCAAGGTCAATCCCCTTCAACACCTGAAGTGCACCAAAACTTTTGGTTATCCCTTCCAACTGAATCATACGACTTTACAATTTACGAATTACATACTCCGCCAGATAGCATCCGAATACGGCCGGCATATAGCTGACGGTTCCTGCGGTAGACTTCTTGTTCTGCTCATCATCTACCAATATCACGGCATTTGCGTCGGCCTGCTCCGTGCTGAATACCACCGGCAGCTTCCGCTTCATACCCATTTTCTGCAAACGCTTACGCACCGCCTTGCTCAACCCACAATGATACGTATCCCACAAATCCGCAAAACGAATCTGCGTGATATCCCGTTTGGCTCCGGCTCCCATGCTGCTGACAATCTTCAATCCGCGTTGCAAGGCATGATATATCAGATAGCACTTAGGAGCTACCGTATCAATGGCATCTACCACAAAATCAAACGCCGCACTGTCCAGCAGTTCAGGTATAGCCTCATCTTTCAGGTAAACCGGCAACACGGTCAGCTCCAGTTCCGGATTAATATCCCGGAAACGTTCAGCCAGCACCTCTGCCTTTGGACGTCCGATAACGGAATGAGTGGCCGGCAACTGACGGTTGATGTTACTCGGCTGTACCGTATCGGCATCTACAATCGTCATCCGTCCCACTCCGGCACGGCAAATCATTTCAGCCGCATACGCACCTACTCCTCCCAAGCCTACCACCAGCACATGCGCCTTACGCAGACGCTCCATCTTCTCTTCGCCTAACAGCAATTCCGTGCGCTGCTGCCATTCTTTCTTATTTTCTTCGCTCATGAATCTTTCTTAAACCATTTATAAAACCAGTTACCCACCTTGTCATAATACTGCGTTTCGGCCCATCCACGCGGATCGGCAAAACTTAACGCCTCATTCGGGTCACCCTTCTGGTCAGGATACAGCAGCATGATACTGTTGTTATTAAAATATTTAGAAACCTGCATGGGCAAGCGTTCAAAAGAAGAGTCGTACGAAATAGACCCTCTTCGTGAACTGACAATAACCAGCAGATGATCGTAATTCACCTGTCCTGTAATAATCAGCAAGTCGTCCCAGTTATCCAGTTCCTGGTATTCCGTCATCACATCCTTGTGCTTCTTCTGGATATATCCCTTGATATACCCCAAGGTCTGGGGATGGGCAAAGAAATGCAGGCGGCATCCCAGCTGACTGCTCATGCGGCACAAGTGCGTAATCCATTTCACAAAGCCATGCTCAAATTCCGATTTAGGAGGCACCGCCACAATGATGCGTCGCAGCGTATTGACCGGCATCAGGAAGCGGGCAATCATCACCTGTTGATAAGTATTCTTCAGCAAATCTTCCGTCAGATTACCGAAGAACGAATCCACGATATTGGTCTTGTTATGCAAACCAATGACAATCGTAGTCGCTTCAGTTTCCTTGGCTGTATGCAAAATACCCGTAGCAATGTTCAAGTCGAAGCGCGACACCGTCTTCAGAAAGACATTGGCCGATGCAGCAATCTGAGCCGCCCTTTCCAGGCTTCTCTTTCCCCGCATCTCCAACCGGACAGAATCATTGTTATCATTAATCACATTCAGTGCCACCAGATTGTCCGTCCGCTTTTCATCACGTACCACCAGCGCCAGCTGCATCAGTTTATCCAATGTGTCCGGATTGGCCACAGGAATCAGAATACGCTCTTTTTTCTGTTCTTGTTCTTCTTCCACTTCCGCATCATCCATCGCAATTCGTTTGGCCGCATGTTCCGTAATAAACGAGCTGACCACACACGTCACCAGAATCAGCAGAATGGTACCATTCAGTACATCTTCGTTCAACAAGCGCTCTCCACTAGGCAGAATAATGTTGTAACCCACCAGTACCGCTGCCAGGGTAGCCGCAGCCTGTGCGTTACTCAATCCGAACATCAGTTCCCGTTCTACCGCCTTCATGCGATATATTTTCTGTGTCAGCCACGATGCAATCCATTTGCCTAACAGTGCCACCACAATCATGACACCAGCTACCTTAATGGAATCGAGATGGCCGAACAACACATTCACATTAATCAGCATTCCCACTCCGATAAGGAAATAAGGAATAAACAGCGCATTTCCTACAAACTCCAGGTGACTCATCAGCGGAGAAACATGCGGAATCAGGCGGTTCAGCACCAACCCGGCCAAGAAGGCTCCCAAGATTCCCTCCATACCAATCAGCTCCATCAATCCGGCTCCCAAGAAGACCATGGCCATCACAAAGATATACTGCACCACCTGGTCACTGTAACGACGGAAGAACCAGCGTCCGATGCGAGGGAAGGTCAGCATAATCACCACGCTCAGTACCACGACTTTCAGCACCAGCCACACCCAGAACATATCCGAAGTATCACCCTTGTACATACCCGCAATAACGGCCAGAACCAGCAAGGTCAGCGTATCCGTCACCGCCGTACCTCCTACCGCAATGCTGACAGCCCGCTGCCGGTTGATACCGTAACGAATCACAATCGGATAGGCTATCAAAGTGTGCGAGGCATACATACTGGCCAGCAGCACAGAAGTAATCAGTCCGTACCCCAGCAAGTTCAGGTTGGTCCACACACCAATACCCAGCGGGAAGATAAAGGCCAGCAAGCCCAATACCGTAGCCTTCACACGGATACTCTTGAAATCTTCCATGTTCATTTCCAGTCCGGCCAGGAACATGATATAATACAGTCCCACCTTACCGAAAAGCTCAAAGCTGCTGTCGCGCGCCAGAATATTGAATCCATGTTCCCCGATAACGATACCGGCCAAAATCATTCCGATGATGTGCGGAATGCGCAGACGTTCCAAAACAATTGGGGCAAACAAGATAATTACCAGCACCAAAAAAAAGATCCACGTAGGATCAGTGATGGGAAAATCTATATTGAGATGAACCAAATCTAACAAATCTTTCATATATGAGGGGCTGTTCGGTTTAAATTTATGGACAAAAATACGAAAAAAGTTCCGTATTTCCCCTTTGGTATTCCAAAATGTTTTAATTTTGCGGTTCAAAGGATACAAGTAGAAGAAAAAACTATCTAACTAAAATACAGAAAGCAATACAATCACGGAATTTATTAACTTAAACAAGAAACATAAGAAATGAAAGTAGCAATTGTTGGTGCAAGCGGAGCCGTAGGACAGGAGTTCCTGCGTGTGCTCGATGAAAGAAACTTCCCGGTAGATGAACTGTTGTTGTTCGGATCTTCAAGAAGTGCCGGACGAAAATACACTTTTCGCGGAAAAGAAATCGAAGTAAAACTTCTGCAGCACAACGATGATTTCAAAGGAGTAGACATCGCCTTTACGTCAGCCGGTGCAGGAACTTCTAAGGAGTTTGCAGAAACCATCACTAAATACGGTGCAGTGATGATTGACAACTCCAGCGCTTTCCGTATGGAAAACGATATTCCTCTGGTAGTGCCTGAAGTCAACGCAGAAGACGCGCTGAACCGCCCACGTGGCATCATTGCCAACCCTAACTGTACGACTATCCAGATGGTTGTAGCCCTGAAAGCTATCGAAAACCTGACTCATATCAAACGTGTACACGTATCTACTTACCAGGCTGCCAGTGGTGCCGGTGCAGCTGCTATGGACGAGCTTTACGAACAGTACCGTCAGGTATTGGCCGGAGAACCTGTCACTGTAGAGAAATTCGCTTATCAGCTGGCATTCAACCTGATTCCTCAGATTGACGTGTTCACAGACAACGGTTATACAAAAGAAGAAATGAAGATGTACAATGAAACACGTAAAATCATGCACTCAGATGTACAGGTTAGTGCAACTTGCGTACGTGTTCCTGCACTTCGTTCACACTCAGAAAGCATCTGGATTGAAACAGAACGTCCGGTATCTGTAGAAGAAGCCCGCGAAGCATTTGCCAACGGTGAAGGTCTGGTACTGATGGACAACCCTGAAAAGAAAGAATATCCGATGCCGTTGTTCCTGGCTGGAAAAGACCCTGTATATGTAGGTCGTATCCGTAAAGACCTGGCTAACGAAAACGGTCTGACTTTCTGGATTGTAGGCGACCAGATTAAGAAAGGTGCCGCTCTGAATGCTGTTCAGATTGCTGAATACCTGATTAAAGTGAAGAATATCGGATAATTAGTTTATCGGTATTGACATAAAAAAGGCATTGCCTGTGAGTCTTAAGCTCCAAGCAATGCTTTTTTATTTTTTTCATGCCTCAACTTCCAAATCAGCTTTCTCATTATTCGTCTTCCTTCATCGTAAAACGTCCTTGTGAATAGTGTATGAAGCAAAAAGGTTTTCTATGTTTCCCTGCCGGGAAACGTACGGTTTCTTGCCGGGAAACGTAGGTTTTCGCTACGGGAAACATACGGTTCAAAGAAGGGAAACGTAAAAAATGAAGTAAAATTCAACCCTTAATACCAACTGGCTATGCAAAAAGTTCTTACCATGCTTACCTTACAGGAAGAACAGCCCCTTAGAATACATTTATGGTCATCAGAATTTCCCATTGCCTATAACACTGAAAAATCCTGATGACCAATAAAATTAAATACAGACTTAAAGCTGTCTCACAATTCTACCATTTCAAACGCTTCACGTTACCGTCTTTCAATACCACTTCAAACTGCTTTCTACTTTTGTCAAAGCAAATCTTGCTAACCGGATTCCAAGCATCATCATCTTTTGAGCCACTTTTACTCCATAACTGTAGCGTAATATAGACTTTCTCTCCCTCACATCTGTCACTTGCATCAATCACCACACTGTTCCGACTATCCGGATGCAACCCTTCCGCATGGACAAACTCCATCTGCTTCTAACCTTCCCAAGTCGTCATCCCCAAACGATAAACACCGCTATCAATCACATAAGTCTCCTTTCCATCCAATCGAATAACACTTTCACGGATTTTTCCCTGTTTTTCCGGTAAAGCATAATGTCCCATCCTCACTTCTACTGGAGAAGGAGACGACACTTTGTCAATCCTTAAAATTCCATCGGGAAGAGGAAGTTCTGCCAACTGGAAATAAACAGCCTCATCGCTCTCCAACCAAGCCTCCCGACAATAGAAACCGTCCTCATATTTCTTAAAACTATAATTACGGAGAGGCTCCCATTTTCCCTCTTTATTCTTCACCACGTAACTCATCGCCACTTCTCCGTTCTTTCCATCTGCCTGCCACGGGAATTCGCTGTTATAAGATAAGCGGTTATAGTTTTCTACACAATGGTAATTCGATGAACTATGAGAAGTCGTGCTACGAAGTTCTGATGCACCAATATTCGGATAATCAGTGACCAATATATGAGCATCCTCCGCATATTTGCAATATACCCTATCTTTCTCAAAATCCGTCCAAGCACCTTCATTTTCCACTGCATTCCAAAAAGGATTATTAGCAGGAAGGTAAAGTGCCAAAAACAGTTTTCCCATCCAGAACACACTTCCACGGCAACTATAGCCTTGTATAGCCGGCTCAAAAGCCCCATAAAATCCCAGTGTAGGTATACGATCCTCCAAAAAATCAGGATGCTGCAGGAATTGCAGAATCGTAGAAGATGCAATACGTCTCATCCAGCCGTAATTGATATCAGGATCTTCCAACAAGCCCGTCAAAGCAAGTGGAACAGACGCCCCCATCCGATAAGTAATACTTCTCCCCCACATAATCATCTTCCCGTCCCTTGCAAACATGTAAGGATAGTTTTCAGGAATTTCACGGAAATGCTCCATAAACTGCCGGGCATAATCAGGATAATATTTTTTTCCGAACTTTTCAGACCACAAAGAACCATACATTTGAAAAGCCCACATACTATAATAATCAAACAACGGATTATCGTGATACCACCCGTCACCACGATAAGCAGCCAACAATATCTGCAACAGTTCTTCCAAATAAGCCTTGTCCGTATGATACCCCTGGCTCAGAAAAAAGCTCATAATATTGACATTAAAAAAACGCCAGTTACACTCATACGTGCCGCCTTCACCATAACTCAGCATACGCACAGCCAGACTATCTTTCACCTCCTGAGACAAGGGATTCCAGAATATCTCCGGAGCCATCATAAACGACAAAGCTAGTCCACCCAATTCCACAAGCCGCTGTCCACCATTCTTTTTAGGAGGATTCATCGGTACATAGACAGGAGTGCCGGGCTGAAGCATCAATTCCAACTGTCGGCGATAATAATCCCCCAACAGTATTCCGTTCACCCTCAATTCCGGATCTTCCTTCAATAAAGGCCCCGCAAGAAACATCGTCCGGCATAAAGCCTCCAGACGGGCCACAGGTTCTCGAGAAGGCGTCCGAGGATAACTTTTTCCCGGCTGTTTTGGAAAATCCAAAGGATCTTCCGGTGACTTCACATAACTGAATGCCCCTTCCAACAAATAAAGAGCGGCCTCTTTCCAATGCTCCCGTGTCATACCCGTATAAGGACTCAAGCTCATATTCTTATTTTTCAACACAAAAACCGTCTCTGAGGTTTCGGTTGCACCAAGGCCAAAACATGATAAGCTCATCAGAGCAATTCCTATTATAAAAACATGTATTCTCATTTGATTAAATTTCAGATTACTTTCTTGATTTTATTTTTCTTCTTTCTCACAAGAATCTTTCCGAAAAGTAAAGGTAATAAAAAAATTATATTTACTAAATAAATCTGGTTTATCAAGAGTACTTTGTTCTTTACCATCTGTGAATTCAGTTTTACTCAAAAGATTCCTTAATGAAGTCTTGTCTATAAAAGAAATGTATTGGATTCAAAATGCAAAATCTTCATAAAGCGTAAAGACATTTCAGCTTAAACACTTTTAAGCATTTAGAAGCTAATCGTAAACAGGTCTATTTAATTCTAAAGAAATAATAGCCACCTCTCCCCTCGGAAGAACCAAGTTTTTTAAAAAAACTATTCCACTTTTCCTATCTACACGAAATTTTACATTTTCGTCTGAAGATAGATTATGAGCACTGATAACTTTCATTCCTTTATCCAGTGGAGGAAGTTCAAAAGTATCAAAATTATAGCCCCCTAAAAAGTAAATATAAATCCTGTTTCCTTTATAAGTAAATCCATATTGACCATCAACCGGCTCCCACGGACCTCCACGAGTGCCATAAATGGCTTCTCCTACTCGTTCTACCCACTTTCCAAACTCCAGCAGACGCTGTTCAGTGTAATGAGGAATATTTCCATGGCGATCGGGACCTACGTTTATCAAAAAACACATGTTACGTATCATACAATCTGCACAAAAACGCTTGATACGATTAAGCGACATTACATGTTCAGGATTCTCCATCAATGTATTGTATCCCCATCCGGGTGACAAAGAAATACATTTCTCTACCACTCCACTACGGATTTCTCCTTTGACAGCTCCACCTCCTTCCTCACAAGTATAATCTCCACACCATCCGCTGCGAGGATTTACCACAATATCAGGCTGATATTTCCGGACTATTCCCATCAATCCAAGTGCCTTCCCTGTTTCTTGTTCGTAATCACGGAAATAATTATTTACAGGCCATTCACTATCCTCAGATAAATATTTCCCTGATTCCCAAAAGTAAGCTCCATCTTCGTCTGAACCTTTCTGCCCCAGCCACCCTCCATCCCAGAATAATTGGTCAATTTTTCCATAATTAGTCATCAGTTCTTTTACCTGGCAATATAGTTCCTCTTTCATCAGCCGCGCATTTTCCTTATGAGATACATCCGTATGATAACCAAACTTATTAGGCTTGCAGTCGGTTCCCGTCACATCATAGTACCCAGGGAAACGCCAGTTTATCAGCGTCTTGTAAATTCCCACTTTAAGTCCGGCCTCCCTACAGGCAACTACATACTCTTTCACAAAATCCCGGTTATGAGTCTGTTTTGAGGTAAAAGCATTCATATATTTACTTTCAAACAAAGCATATCCATCATGATGCTGTGTCACCATATTCATATATTTCATACCAGCTTTCTTTGCTAGTGCCACCCATTTAGAGGCATCAAAATCCTTAGCTGTGAAATAATAATCCCCCGATTCCGGATAAGCCAACTTACGATATTCCTCGGGCAGAATGCCTTTATTCTCCATATACCATTCTCCTTTCCCCGGGCCTGAATAAAGCCCCCAATGCACAAACATACCCAGTTTATCATCGAGCATCCACTGAATCTTTTCGTCCGGCTGCATGGTAATGCCAGCTTCAGTCTTGATTTCTCGTTTCTTCCGGTTTGGAATACCCGTATATTTCATTTCCTTAAAATCTCCAATCCGGACAATACTTATTTCATCGACGAAAGCAGGAGTATCGCCTATCGTTTTCCCCAGAACGGCACAAAGCGTAACATCCGCATCCCCCTCAGGAAGATTTACAATAAACTCCACCTTCGACCAAGAAGCCAATGCACTGGATACACCCGTATTATATCTGCCCAAACCTTCCACTTGCAGTGACACGTTATCTGCCCCACTACTGGTTTTCAGCCAGGCGGTGACATTATATTTCGAGCCAGGCAGAAGTTGAAGCGGAAAACGTACCTCTGACTCAGAGGCAAGACTCATAGACCGGCCCTTATAGCCATCCGACACAACTTCTGTTTTTCCTTTAATCAATTTATAATTCTCTGTGTCCTCAAAAGAGATTGCCTTCTTTTCAGTTTGTCCCATAAGAGACAAGGGAAAGCATAGACATAGAAACAACCAATTCTTCATTTTTTACAACTTTTTAATAACATATTTGATTTTTCCATTCAATTGCTGAGGCTTGACGGTCAATTTGATACGGTAAAGTTCCCCCCAAGTGTCAACAAATTTTTGGTCTTCCAGTGTCATTTTCTCAAAAGAAGGAGTCACTACATTTTTATCAAACAAGAGTGCATATTGCCCACCCTTTAAATGAAAAACAATTCTGTCGTCTGTTACAAATGGTTCAGCCTGTGTCATAAACATAATATCCGTGGGGGCCACAAAACTCTTTAATGAATAGGTTTCTGTAACAGTAATGGACTTATTTCGCTTGAAATTAATATCACGTATCCATGAAGAGACTTCCGCATCTTCAGGATAAGCACCTGCTATATCCAAAGAGAAAGAAACATTACTCCGCTTCACAATGGCTTTTACATCGGAAGCCGTATACTTCTGACCAGTCTTTTGGTCTTTCCCATTAATCTGTGGAAGATTGTGAAAACCCGACTGCATACACCAGATATGGTAACGAGTAGCATCATTAAACGTTTCTTTACGGTATGTTCCGACTCCTGGATCCAAAAATAATGGATATCTGTCTGCATACACGATAAAACTACCCACATCATTATGATTGTGGCTTTCCGCATTATGTCCTCCTTTAGCAGCTAAAAACAACCCTTCTGTGGAGTTTGGAACTGAACGGGCTGTTATAACCTGTATTCTGGGCAACCAAGCATCATCCAGCAATACATTTTCTCCTTCAATGTTCTTCAGCTCTTTCCATGTGTTAAGAAGCATCAGTTCCCGATTGAATGAACAAAAATAATTCGCCACAAAAGTAGCAGCCGGACGACTGAAAAAGTTCTTTTGGACAGCTGTATTAGCCGACATACTCATCAGTTCCTTATTCTGAAGATAAAGTGCAGATGGAAACCAGTCAATATGTGGTGTCATTTTAGGTCCGGCATCTGCAAAGTTTACGAAATAACCATTACCAATATTCATCTTGCAAAGATAGTCGCCCATCCGCTGGATTTTCTCATCTGCCGACAAATCCACTCGCCCAGAAGTCGCTATTTTAAGTAGATTCAGACAATCAAATAACGATCCTGCTGCACGGTCCCAATAATGAGCCCCTTCATCACATCCCCCATCTTCAGGGTATTTGTCAATGAAACTGTCCAATGATTCCAATATCAATCTTAAATAAGCAATCTGTTTCTCTCTATCCGGCTCAGCAAACAACACACAGACCAACCAATTGGAGCAAATCCAGGGATTCCAGTTCATAGCAGCACCTCTCCACCATTCTCTCTTATGCAAACCTTCTTCCAAAATACGTCTAGAAATCTCCTTTTGGATTCTTTCTGCCAAAAAAGGAGAAAACTCACTTATCGGTTTCTTAAACATATAATACATCCATGCCATCATACCTCCTGTTTCAGCATTAAAGAGATCTAATGACTGATTTACTACCAAAGGCATGTTAGGTCCATAATGTGCAGGCACACCCCACCAGGTTTCTTCGCAAATAGAGAATATTCCGTTTAGAATATCCTTCAGGAAACGCCCCTTTCCTTCCATTATTTCGGCCATTGCCAGAGTAGCCAACTGATTACGCTTACCAAAGATAAAGGCTTGATAACGGGTACGATCTCCTTCCTTACGATATTCCGAAAACAAGGAAATATCAATTGATTTCCATGTAGCACCTAAATATTTCTCGCCTTCCTGAATATAGCTTGCACGCATCTCTGCTGGTACAGAGTCCTGCCAGAACGAATCGCCATAGGCTGGAACAGGAGTAAATGCCTCAGGCTGAACCAAATGATTTTTCAGAAAATCTACCGAACACAAAGAAGAAAGAGGATGGTTATTCCGTTCGCTCGCTTTCAGACCTACAGAGAATGCCATCAACAACACAATAAAATATAGTCTACATTTCATAGTATAAATTGGATTTAATATTTTGCAAAAATCTAACGAACTCACAAGCAGCCAACTCAAAAACGTCCACACCAAAGTTTAAAGTTGATCGTGCCTCTACAACTTATCCAGGAGAATCTACGAAAGAAGACGAATCATAGCTGGGTTATCTCAAACTGTATGGCATAAAATTCCTGAAGGGGATTGGTCTCAAGATATACTAATATGAAGAACATCTTATCCTGAATCAAGGGCAATACACTAGTCTTCCTATTGTAAGATATACGTTGACGTACTTTATCCTCAAAGGTAAAATGATTGTAATATTCATCCTAATGGTACTTGAAAGTTATTAGCAATGCTTCAAGATTGACTGGAGTTAACTCTGTAACTGCAAGCACTTGACTATTGTGGTGTCGAATCTTGTCGTAATACATCAATTAAACTTTTTAAACCACAAAGATAAGTCAAAGAATGATTTAATCAATTATTCGATATAAACTCTAGTATATTGATTCTTATATCTAACTCTCGTTAATCGCTTCGCAGCAATAATAAACGAATAAGGGCTGACCTCGCAAATAAAATCAGCCCCTATTCCATGCCTTTCTAAAAATAATTATTCACATGTAGCACCTGAAACAATCGGCCATCCAGGATTCTGATAAATCGGAGAGTTCTCAGTCGAAGCTCCATCCGGTGAAGTTATCAAGAAATGTTGTACGGCAATCGGATAAAGATAATGTGCCTCAAAGAAATAGAATCCATTATAATACTCATTGGTTGAAGTTTTACGGCTAGGAAGCAAGTACTCACCATCGCTAGGAGAAGATACATTATTCTTAGACTCATCTGATTGATCGTAAAGCAATACAGATTCCCCCTCTTCATCCACAAATAAAGATTCCATTGGACCAAAAATCTTAGCCCCCTTTAAATGATAGCCATTCAATTGATCCATAGCTCTCCAACGAATAAGGTCCATATATCGGAAGCCTTCACCAATAAACTCGCAGCGACGTTCACGACGGATATTATATAAAGTCTTATCTACCAATTGCCCGTGTGAATATGCTCCCCAGTCATTATCTTTTTCATACTCCATATTGGTAGCAGCGATAGTTGCATTATAATTTTCATCAACTCCTGCACGTCTACGCAAAGCTTTCCAATACTTATCAGCCTTTTCATCTATTGTATTCTTCCTTAAATAAGAAGCTTCAATATAGTTCAGATATGCTTCTGCTGCACGATATACCACAAAGGCAGTCTGATCTTGTCCCAATACTTGATCATTATAATCCATTGAATGCCCTTTACCTTGGATATATCCTGTAGAAGTAGCATTCTTTGAATCAGAAATATACAAGCGAGGAGCTTTCGGGAATGTTTCCACAGTGGATATATTAGATGTAGCCTTTACATCTAATGGAGCCTTCATAAACAATTGCCAACGCCAGTCTCTGTTCTCTTTTGTATCAGCAATATAATCATCTCCCGCGTATGTACTATTAGCTGCATACCATGGCAAACCATTATCCATCAAAAATGCCTTTTCAAATTGTGCAGTATAACCTGTATTTCCACCACTGTACATATAATGATTGAAATGATGGGTTATACTCAAAGCCAAACTATAGGCACGATACATCACCACTTCTGAATAGCTGCTCGGATCATGAGATGCAAACATATCATAATACGGATTGCTTCCATCATTAGGATTAACTTCATTATTCGGAGTAAGTTCAACAGCATCAGCCACTTTGGATGCAGCATCCATAGCCTGATCCAAAAAGTAATTAATCTCGTTTTCTGCGCTTCCGGATGGGAACTGATAACCATTATTATAATCCTTTTCAGCTCCTGGCCATCCCGGACCATTAGGAACCAAAGCCGTATTGGCATGATATTTTTCCCAAGTCGCCTCAAACAAAGCTACCCTCGATTTTAAAATTAAAGCAGCATTTTGCGTAATTCTAGTTTTTGCAGGTGAGTTTGTGGTTAATGTAATTGCATTCTCCAAATCATCCAGAATAAAACGAGCAACCTCATTTCTTGGCATACGTTTAGAAGCCTCTATCAACACTTCACTATTATCAGGCAATGTATTCTTTACAATAGGAAAATCCCCTAAAGTACGTAATCTATAGAAATATTCCAGCGCACGCAAGAAGTAAGCTTCCCCTATATACTGCTTTATATTTGCCGTATTACCCGAAATTGCACCTTCTTCATATCTAGGAACAACTGTCTCCAAGAAATAGTTTAACGCATAAATATTAGAAAAATTCCATTTTCCTCCTGTTTGTCCCACCGTCCATGTGTCTTTCAAATATCGTCCATTAGTACCATACTGATTATCTGTGGCATTATCATCTTTATAAGGAGAACCATTCGTGGAACCATAATGACTAGGTAACATCCCCCCCTTATTATCACTATCACCATTATAGTCACTATAATCTGCATAATATTTATCCACGTATGACTTCAATTGATCCTCAGTCTGGAGATATTGTTCTGGAGAAACATCCGACAAAGGTTCCTCATCCAAAAAGTCATTACAAGCGGCCAAGGCAAATAACGATATTCCCAAAAGGAATCTATTCATATATTGAGTATATTTTTTCATAACACATTGAAATTAGAAATTAACACTTAAACCAAACGAATAAGTACGAGACAACGGATACACAGTACCACCCTGTTTACCAATACCTGCCGTTTCCGGATCCATTGTACTGCTTAATCCTGTAATTGTCCACAAATTTTCACCTGCTACATACACACGCAGATTCTGCAAACCAATTTTCTGAATAATATGCTTAGGAATCGTATAACCAAGCTGTAAATTCTTCAAACGCATATAAGCTGCATTTTGCAAATATCGAGTCTGAGTTTTATGATTCTTATTGTTAAACAAAGCACGCGGATAATAAGCATCAACATTCGGTCCTAAGTTGGAAGAGGTATCTTCTGCTCGGAAATAATCCATATGTTCCACAAATGAAGTTGACCACCATTGTCCACTACCTGTCACACCCCAAAATACCAAACTATTTTCTCCCGGATCAAAATCACGCTTCAAAACTCCTTGCCAGAACATAGACAAATCAAATCCTTTCCACTGTAAATCCAATGTAATACCAGTACGGAAACGCGGAGTATTATTACCTATTTTTTTCAAATCACCATGATCATCCAATGTATTACTGCCATTGTCAATCTTTCCGTCTCCATTCAAATCAGCATACATAATATCACCTGCTTCCCATTTTGTACCCAATGCAGTCTGTCCACCATTAGGAAGAGTTGCCAGATGGGCATCCATTTCTTCCTGAGTTTTAGCTATACCAATGGTTTCATATCCATATATTTCACCTGTTAACTCTCCTGCGATATAAGTACTCAAAGAATTGGTAGGATTAGCGTATCGATCGATTCGAGTCTGGTTATCTGAAATATTCAATTTAACACCATAACTTAATTCTCCAATACGATCTCTCCAGCCAATAGACAACTCCCAACCATAAGTAGTCAAGTCACAGTTATTAGTCACTGGCACAGATGTACCTAAAATAGCAGGTAATTCTATACCCGGGCCAACCATATTCTTTGTTTTACGCCAGAAATAATCAAATGATCCTGTTAAACGATTATTAAACGCACCAAAATCCAATCCGATATTGGTATTTTTAATCTTTTCCCAAGTCAAAGAACTGGATACAAGCTCAGGAACTGAAGCGATATTAGGTTTAGAACCATCTTGCAACCAACTTCCAGAATTTGCAGCTATAGTCATTATTTGATATGTTGGATACCAATTTGTCGTATTCTGGTTAGCAAGTTCTCCATAAGAACCTCTCAGTTTAAAGGTCTCAACGTAATTAGCCAAATCTCCCCAGAAATTTTCACGAGCTATATTCCAGCCCAAAGAGAATGAAGGAGTCCATATCCAGCGGTTTTCTCTACGATAACGAGAAGAACCATCATAACGTAAATTAAATTCTACCAGATATTTACCCAAATAGTCATAATTAATACGGCCAAAGAATCCTGCAGTCTTCCAGTTCTTATATAGACCACTCATTGTATAATCATTTACATTAGTTGTCTGATCCAAAACTGGTAAATCAGAAGTAGTCAATCCTGTACGAGCTGCTGTCATATCCCTATACTTCATCATTTCAGCCTGAAAACCAGCCATTACTGCAAAGTTATGTTTGTCATCCAATGAAAAGTTATAATTTGAATATAAGGTCGGATTCAAATAAGTCTGCTTTAAAGAATATTCAGAAACCTGATCTTTTGTAGGACTTGTAGTAGATGGAATATAGGTATTCTCAGGATTATCTGCGTAATGAGCATAGGTAATTAATTGATCCCAATGCGTCCAGTTATTATCAGTTTTTATATTCATCTCGCCAATAATATTCCAATTCTTCAACGGAGTCAGAGTAAACCGAAACTGCTGAGAAAGCATATCTTTTTGCTCTTTATGGCGTCCTCCATCACGTAAAGCGCTAATATAGTTAATATCAGCCATAAGATAGCCATTAGGATCACTAATCGCACGAACAGGACGAGCACGACGAAGAATATTATCGTAGAAACCATCATTCATTGTTGTTGGACGCGAATAATCCGTACGCACAAAACGACTTGAATAATCAACTTTCAGGATTTTAGATAATTGAGCTGAAAATTTTCCCGTAAAAGTATATCTATCATAATCATCCGTTCCATATCTCATGAAACCTTGCTGGCCCATATAGTTTCCTGAAACATAATAAGTAATCTTATCATTTCCTCCACTGGCACTTACATTATGTTCATGAGAAGGAGCCATACTACGATAATATTGATCCAACCAATCTACATTTGCTGCAGTATAATCGTAATTCCATTTTCCTCCAGAGCCTTCTCCCCAAATGTAATTATCGGTTTTACCCTCCATATAATCCTTTACTAACTGCATATATGAAGCTTCATACAAATGATTACCACTTCCATTAAATTCTGCATCATCAAACAGATTCACAAATTGCCAAGAATTTGCCATCTGAGGCATATTCAAAGGAGTCTGGAAACGCACATTCATATTATAATTAATCTGAGCACGTCCAGATTTACCACTTTTAGTCGTGACCAAAATCACACCAAATGGGGCCCGAGAACCATAAATAGAGGAAGCAGCTGCATCCTTCAAAACTGAGATACTTTCAATATCCTGAGGGTTTATAGAACTCAAATCGCCTTCCATCCCATCAATCAAAATTAATGGGCTACCGCTCGTATAGGCAGTTCCACTGGCATCAGTTCCCACTGTTCCTGTACCACGAATAGCAATGGATTTAGAAGCATTCAATTCACCACCATTTCCACTATTATCAATATTCAAACCCGGAATAACTCCTTGCAGTGCCTGAACGGCATTAGCAACAGGACGAGATTCTAAATCTTTAGCCGAAGCCATACCCACAGAACCTGTCAAGTTCACTTTCTTTTGGGTACCGAAACCTACCACAACCACTTCATCCAAAGTTTCAGTGTCTTCCTGCAAAGTTATTCCCATATTGGGACTAGCTTTCACTTCCAGCGTTTTATAACCGATATAAGAAATCTGCAAGACCGCATTAGAAGAAACTGACAAGGTAAACTTACCATCCAAATCAGTAATAGTACCATTGGTTGTACCTTTTTCCAACACACTGGCCCCAATGATGGGTTCCCCATTTGAGTCTTTCACAATACCAGAAACTGTTTGTTTCTGCTGTACATTCTGAACGGAGTAGCTTTCACTTTCCGCCATCACAGCCAACGGATGGGTCGCAATAAAACCCGAACAAAGCAGTAAGGCAAACAAAGCCTTTCGATTGTTTTTAAACGAATCTACTTTCATGTTTTTCTACATTTTAAACCTTAATTCCGCAACACTATTATAAAATATTTTTTTTAAGTACCTGAGCAAC